>Ga0315277_10000211_pt1 | contig 99288 bp, 91 predicted proteins | sample YL17G05_15_MG_FD_203695 | JGI IMG/M metagenome (GOLD analysis project Ga0315277, IMG submission 203695) | Sediment microbial communities from Yellowstone Lake, YNP, Wyoming, USA - YL17G05_15 | ecosystem: Environmental > Aquatic > Freshwater > Lake > Sediment | place: USA: Wyoming | collected...
CCCGTTATCAAAAACCTGCTCAAAGAGTTCGGGCAACCAGATATTATTCTGTACAGCCATGCTCATGAGGATCACATTTATGAGAAAGCGCTCTTTTCGACGACTGCGCGGTTTATTCACGAATTGGATAAGCCCGCGGCGGAGTCGAAGGCTGAGTTATACCGGCTCTACGGTATTGATACGCCGGAATTCGTAACAATGCTTGATGGTTTTTTGAAAAGTTTTCATTATGAACCGCTAGATAATCTGCAGATTTTCAAGGATGGACAAATATTTAACTTAGGAACACTGCAGGTGAAAGTGATCCATGCCCCAGGTCATTCTGGAGGGCATTGCTGCTTTGAAATACCGCAGGAAGATATAATATTTGCAAGTGACATTGATCTTACCACTTATGGGCCGTGGTACGGCGCTCTCGACTCGGATATTCAAGCCTTTGAACAATCCATCGCGCGACTCCTCCAGAAACCTCCCAAAATCATCATCACAAGCCACAAAGGGCTTATTACAGACGCTATTCCGGACCGTTTGGCACGCTATCTATCTAAAATTCAGGAACGCCAAGCAAACGTCTTGAACTTTTTAGCCAAACCTAAAACATTGGAGGAAATGATTCCACACGCCCTAATCCAAGGGCGGTTCGGTGAGCCAGTGCAGTACTATATGGCAGCTGAACGTATTATGCTGCAAAAGCACTTGGAACGCCTCCTATCCGCTCACAAAGTACAGTTTTCTAATGGGCGATACCAAACACTCTAACAGATTTCTCACTCCTCAACTTTCAAAGTTAGTTTTACCGAAACTTTAAATTAATCAAACTGAAATTAAATATAAAGAATGGGAGCGCAGAAGATAATGGCTGAATTTGAGAAGAGAAAAATCAATATCAGGATTTTCGATCCACCCCTCACCGGCAATCAATTGGAAAAATACTGCAATGTTAAGGGGGCACGGATTCCCTATTCGTCCGACGAATTCTCGCTATTCGGCGAAGCTATTTTAGAGGATAAGCTTTTTGGGACGCTGGTGGTGAGTAAAGAAATTTGGTCCGACGATATTAAGAAAGGCCCCAATTATGATCTGCTGGATCGAATCGTGATTAACCTTCTGGAGCGGTCTGGCGAAGTAATCGGCACAATACAAGAACGACTCTTGAAAGAATTCGCACTTTACTCTGTCACTCCCATATTCTCTGTCATTCTGAATTCTTCACCCTTCCTAATCGATTTTGAGCTTGACTCAGATAAATGGATTTTTCCGTTTCTAACGGAATCTGGCAAAGGTCTTTTTAATGTCTTCCAAATCAGCAAAAAAGTGGGTAATAATTACCAAATCAAGAAAAGAATTATCGACCGTAAAATCGCTTCCATCGATTCTAAACGTGGGGGTAAAATTGAAATTAAAATAGAGGATCAAGACCTCGCCAATAATGAGGAGTTTTTCGCTATTTTAGTCCTTTTTGCCGGCACTGTGAAATTCCACGATGAAATTACGAATAAACTTCGGCATGGCTTTAAGTCACTCGAGGAGGGGACGTTTGTTTTACGCCCACCGGAAACTGAGTTGGATTTAATGGCCATTTCAGAAGTCGCTGAAAAGCCTGCTAAAAAAAGGAAAGAGCGCTTGAAAGTTGTTAAAGAGGCGGAAGTTCCAAAACGAGAGAAAGCTCCGGAAATTGAGGTTAAAAAAGAAATCGAGGCACTTCAAAAAACCGCTAAAAAAGCGAAAAGAGAAGCAGCAGAAATACCGACTAAGGAGCTCATTCTGGAGAAACCCGCTCCAAAAATATTGAAACAAGAACCTGTGAAAAAAGAGGAAATAAAAATTGCCCCGAAAATCAAGGTTATTGAACCGCCAAAGAAAGTGGAAGTGAAAGAGCCCCCTCCAAAACTGATGGAAGCCCAACCCGTGAAAAAAGGTGAAGTAGCAGAACCCGCCCCGAAAGCGGTCGTACCCGCACCGGTGAAACCCGCTGAAGAGGAAGAATTCCCCCCAGAAATGGTCCTCCCCGAACCTCCGAAAAAACCGGTAATCGAAGAGCCTGTTAAAAAAATTGAGGCCCCCTCAAAACCCATTGAACCCACAAAACCCCTAAAACCTGAAGAATATCTGAAACCCCTTACTTTAGAGGCTTCCATTAGTGACATCCAAGGTATTACCGAAAAAATCAGTATTCTGCTCGAAAATATTGGGATAGAAATCGTGGATGATCTGCTGTTCGTTGATCCCGGGGTGCTCGCTGAGCGTGTCGGGCATAAAGACGTGACCCCTGCGAAAATTAAAGAATGGCAAGATTCTGCAGAAAAACGCATTAAGGCAACTGTTTCTAATAAGTAACACATGCAATACCCAAGAATCCTCTTAGGAATTCTTCTTCAATGGAAATTGCTTGAGGTTTTTAGATGAACAAGGTTAATCGTATTTCGGCATTCCATCCAGAGAAATGTAATTTATGTGGAGAATGCCTGCATAAGTGTCCTCTCCTAAAACTGCCTCTACATGAAGCGCGAATAGAGGTTAAATGTCTTATTGAAGCGAAGGGCTCAAAAAAGGTTCTAACTAAGTGTAATAGTTGTTTCTCGTGTAATTTATATTGCCCACAGGGTGCCAATCCTTATCAACTGATTCTGGAGCGTTGGAACGGTTTATATAAGACTCGGGGGGCGCCACCTCTCTATCGGTTTGTCTGCCCAACGGAGCAGCCCAATATCTGGCAATTACTAAATTTATTTCTTTCAGATAAAGAGAAGAAGTGGATCAGAGAATGGTCCACCAATACACCAAAACCGGACGACCTTGTACTCCTTATTGGCAGTTATACGCATTTATTCCCCTTTATCATAGGTGGAAGCAAACTCTTAGATTACTTTAAACCGATCGATCGGATAGATCAATGGGAGGGAGGCGCCTATTTGTATCAAGGGGGTTATCTAGATGCTGTTCAGCAAATTGCCAAGCGCTGCCAACACGATTTTCTTCAATGGGGCGTTAAGACCGTAGTTCCTTTCTTGGATGCGGTAGAGTATCTATTCAATTACGTGCATCCAACAGAAATGGGGGTAAATCAGGAGCCGAAAATCAAAAATTTTAATAACTGGTTGTTAATAAAACTGAATTCGGGTGAGATTAAGCTCACGAAACCAGTTCAACTTAAAATTACAATCCACGATAACTGCTATTCCAAGACGCTTCAAGAAGAGTATTGGGAGCCACCACGACAAATTCTCCGCAAATGCGGATGTGAAATTCTAGAAATGGTGCACAACAGGAAGGACGCGCTATGCTGTGGTTTCGGGGCAGGAGCGTCTTGGGTGCGTAACATGGCCATTCCTTTCGATATTATCTCTGAGGGAGCTAAGAGGTTCAGGGAAGCAGAAGCCACGGGTGCTACGGCGTTAGTCACCTACTGCACGGGCTGTTATTACCTCCTATGGGCAACCAAAGAATTGACAGGAAGTAACTTGGATGTTTTTCATCATGTAGAGCTCGTTAGGATGGCTATGGGAGAGCAGCTCAATTATCCAGAGGCACACTTAAAACGTGCGTGGGATATTATAGCGATAATTACATATCAATTGCTTTTATCGCTGTTCCAAAGGAATTTCAGAATAACAAAATTCACGCTTCATGAAGTAAATACGACTTCCAGGCTACCAAAGAGGCATCAATTACTGAAATTTATCCGCCTTCTCTTCAAAAATTCACTGATCCGACGAGTTTATGCAAAAATATTCCAAACCTTCATGCCTCTTATGAAATCCCGTTAAATGTAATAAGATCCTATTTGATGAAAATCGGAAATCATCTGAGTTATTAATAAAAAAGGAACTTTGCGACAGGAATAAATGAAATAGCCAATACTGGCATAATTATTACAGAAATTTTTTCCTTACATATATATATGCATGTCATATATTCGACTTATGAAATGTATTTGAGAATAACTCTAATTAAAAATAGTAAAATAGGTGTTGTGTGTGGCGGAACCTCCTGAGACCGAAGAACGAAAGCAGAAAGAGAAAACTGAAGAAAATATTGAAATTGTACCTGAAACAGCTCAAGATGCCAAACAACCCGCTGGAAAGCCCGAAGAATCCTCGCTCAAACCTGAGGACCTTATTGTGGGTCCGCTTCCGGTGGAGGAACTTGAGTTCGAGGAGCGGGCTAAAAAATTGGAAACTGTAAGAAAAGCTGAAGAATTGAAGTTAGCAGAAGAGAATCGAAAAAAGGAGGAGTTACAAAAAGAACAGGAGCGGCTCCAGAAACTCGAAGAGGAGCGGCTCCAGAAACTCGAAGAGGAACGGCTCCAGAAACTCGAAGAAGAACGGCTCCGGAAGCTTGAAGAGGAACGTCTCCAGAAACTCGAAGAGGAACGAGCGTTACAAGCGAAACGAGAAGCGGAGGCATCTGTAAAATCAAGAGAAGTTACTCCACCTGAAACGCCGCCCCCTATTCCAGAAAGTGAGAATTTGCTCTTACAAGGCTTAGTAAATTTAATCCAGCCCGCACTGGATATCAAAATGGAATCGAAAATGTATCAAATCTGGATAAAAGGCTGGGATAAAGCGGTGCAGGTGCATATCCTCAATGAGGGATTTATGCATGTTCTTATCAAAGACAATCAAATGAAAGCCGCGGTTGGGAAGGCCCCTCGAGAGCCCGACATCGCCATGGAAGGCGAATATGAGACGATCACCAATTATTTGAATGGCGAATTGGACCCCATTCTGATGTTCTTTGATTTTATCCTTTTACGGAAGATGCGGCTTATTAAAGGGCTGGAAATCAAGCTCTCCAGTATCCTAAACGGGAATCTCGTTCAGCAGGCACGAATTCTCTACCGAATCGATAAAATTCTCAAATTAAAATAACCCTTTTTTGGTGACTCTTTTGGCAGTTTCAATGACTTTTAACCCGCTGACACCCGCGATTCGGGAACGCGGGATTCGTTTTTTCAAAGCGATTGAAAATAAATCCGTCACCGGCCTCACTGCCGCGCAATTCTTCTTTCGCTATTTCTTTCAACGCCTCAAACTCATGTTCAAGGGCGAACCCGACAAGTTAGACTACATCGCTAAGAATTCTATGAATAGAAAATGCGTGCTCGCGGTGAAAAACTTATTCCAGGTCACCGTCTTTTTGAAATCGTTCGATGAGATTCCTGTAAGTGAAATCCCGGATTATAAAGCCCCGAAACTCACCTTCGAAGATGTTTGGATCGTCTTTGGCATTATTGCCAGCGATCTCACCTTAATGCAGGCGATTCTCGATAAAAAAGTGAAAATTGATAAGTTAGCTGAGCTTGCAATGATTTTTATCCCAATCGAATCTCTCAATCCCAAGGACCGATTGGCTAAAGTTAAAGACCAAGATATGGAATTGCTGGGTCAAATCCTGGCGGAACTTGGGTTCTAATTCCTTCCTCTTTTTCCGAATAAAAGAATAGGAAAAAAAAACTGCAAAGATCTTTATTTTCCACCCGATTTTTCTTTCGGATAGAGTGTATAAGTTAATTCGCCGTAATCATGGCCATTCATAAAGCATTGAGTTTCTTCCCCATCAACCCTATATTCTAATCCCGTATAGTCCATTATTCCTTGTATCATACCTTCCATCAACTTTGCAAACCAAGTGCCATGTGTCACTCCAGGCTCTAGCGTGCTAGCATCCTCTTTCTCTTTGGTGATATTATAGCAAAAAGGACAATGCACAATTTTGATGATATATTGAGGTAATTTTTTTCCACTTAATTCGGCTGGAAGATATTCAGGTTTGCTGACGAAATAGGCACATTTCTCCCCTAAGACCGTATAAAATACTAATTCAATGATAAATGTAAAATCTCTCAAATTTTTCGAGAGGAATGACCTCATGGATATGCCAAAAAGAATAGGAGTCTCAACAATATCTGCAGTTACGCCCATCGATTCTTCTCTAATGATCTGGGCATATTTTTTTATGCCTGCAGAACGGGAACCATATATCTCACTATATTTGTCTATTACAACGTTACACAGATCCGTTATTAATAAAAAACTTGTTTTTTTCAATAGTCTAAAGGCTAGTCTCTTCCCCAAGCCCGCCATTTGTTTTCTAAATCCTGAAAGCTTTTCGATAGGCGTTTTTATTCCCTCATATCGTTATTTTGACTTCATAAAGGCAACTATCAGCCCCACTGCCTTTCGATTGTAATACTTTACAAAACATATCTTTATAATCAAATAAGTGGTGTTCTTTTAATAATTCAAAATATCCTGTGAAGAAACCTTCGAGGGGAAAGCAGTTGTGCAAACCTTTTACCTCAAGGGGAGGCATATCATCACATAAGGGACATGATCTAGGGCTAATTAAATAAGTTCCCTTCTGTTTATCGAATTGAACTTTAAATTTTGTCCCCCATAATTTCTCACCTATTTCAGCCATAATTTTTTCAAATTCAGTGGATTTCGTTTTAAAATAGTTAAAGACATACTTTGAAACTCGATATCCAAGGTCCCATACATGTTTTTTAGCAGTTTCAAAATCATACTCCGTTAGAAATGCTGTTAAAACTCCCGGATAAACGATTCTTAAGAAGATAGTACTCAATTTCATTTGAAAAAACTTTTGAGGATCTCCCCTTGAAAAAATATTTGAATCTTGACCAACACCCTCTTTTCTGCTGAAATCCAATCAATTCCACCCCTTTGTTTTGCATTAATTAATCTGAAGTTGATTTTTAATTTTTCTTCAACTCAAATAAAGGTTTTAAATTCTTTTTTGAGATGAAACTTATTCTAAAAATTTCTCAATCTTCTTCTTTTGTTTCAACGTTTTCTTATCAATCCAATCTTCTTCTTCCAGTTCCGATTCGATGGCCTTCAGCTCGCGGACGACTTTTTTCATTTCCGTTTCCATTCCTAATTTGGTAAAGATCTTTTGGGCTGCTTCCAGATTTACACGCGCTTCCTTGACATTTTCTGAATCCGCCTGTTCCAATGCCAGTTCATACAATGCCAATCCCTCCCCTTTCTGACTACCTAAATCCCGTTGAAGTTGCAGTGCTCTCTGAAGGGTTGAAAGCGCTTTAAAATGATTCTTCGTCAGCGAATATAGAGTTCCTAAGGATCGGGTAACTTCCGCCTCAGTCGCAACATCCGACTTCAGTTCCTTAATCTTTTCTATACATTTCTCATTACACTTTATAGCTTCTGGATAATTCTTAGTTTCTTGACATAACACACCCATCGCTTGTAACATTTTCACTTGTACGCTTATATCCTTTAGTTCTGCTGCCACCTTCAGTCCTTTCGTGTATTCTATAATTGCCTGTTTCATTTGCGCTGATTTACCATAAATCTCCCCCAACGATTTATAAATCTCCACTTGCTGCGGTTTATCTGCCTTTGGCAGGGCCTTGTTGAAGAAATTCATTGCTTCTTCCATGTTATTGCTCTGCATCGCCTTGCGACCCAATTCTAAATAATTAACTGAGTCTACCATAAATTCTCCACCAAATTACCTATATGTTCAAATGCTTATTTTAAGAGAAAAGCGAGAATAAAAATTTTATTCAGATTTACGATTCTGAAACATTTTATATTTAAAAAAGACAAATTCGAAACCTATTAATACACTAAGAGGGGGGCTTGTCCTTATCTATTTTAAACCGCATTTTCTTTGGTCTGCCTTTCCTTCTTTTTGGTTTTGGGCTATCTTTCCTTCTTCTCTTGATTTTTTCAACTATATGGTCTATAAAAAATTCTACCATTTACTTAAGATTTCCCCTAGAATGCTGACCTTATTCTCATTATTCGAAATTTATGTATGAATTCAATTCATTCTCATATCCAAATTTGTCGAATAGTGATTACCTAGTATATAATTAGTATAATCCCATTAGCAAACCTTTATATTACGCGTTCGGTTTTAGACTTCTAACACCGAAAGCTTTCGAAAGCTTTAAAAAGATATTTTGGATTTGTGATATAAGTTTTTTAAGCCCCATTCACGATCTCGGAAAGGGATATTTCTGCAATGGGACATCCAACCAAATGACTAGGTGATTAATTGGTTTTGGAGAAGCCCAAGGCGAAGGAAACTGAAGAGAGTGATGAAGCAGAAGAGAAATGTAGTGAATGTGGATCAACGCAAATACATACGGACTATACGCGTGGGGAGACCATTTGTGCCGTTTGTGGCTTAGTCCTTTCTTCCCGCAATATTGACCAAGGACCTGAATGGCGTGCCTTTACGAATGAGGAACGGAATAAACGAAGCCGGGTCGGGAGCCCCTCTACCTTTACGGTCCATGACAAAGGGCTCTCTACGATGATCGATTGGCATGATAAGGACGCCTACGGAAAGAAGCTAACACCCAAGCGCCGTGCACAAATTTATCGATTGCGGAAGTGGCAAATTCGGACGCGGGTGCATTCTTCCATCGATCGCAATTTAGCCTTTGCAATGTCCGAATTGGATCGGCTAGCTTCGCAAATAGGAATCCCACGAGGGGTGAAAGAGACCGCTGCTGTACTCTATAGACGTGCTATCGAAAGAAAACTCATTCGAGGACGCTCTATCGAAGCGATGATCGCCGCGGCTGTATATGCAGCTTGCCGTGAACGTAAGGTTCCACGGACGTTAGATGAAATCGCAAGACATTCCCGAGTGAATCGAAAGGAATTAGGACGTTGCTACCGACTCATATTGCGAGAACTAGAAATTATCATTCCAATGGCATCTCCTGTTGATTTCATTCCAAGGTTTGGAACTGAGCTGATTCTTTCGGGGCGGACGCAACGGAAAGCGGCTGAGATAGTTACGCTCGCAAGGGATAAGGGCATTACAGCTGGGAAAGATCCGACGGGATTGGCCGCTGCTGCTATCTACATCTCTGCTATTTTGGAAGGAGAAAGACGTACACAACGCGAAATTGCCGAGGTCGCCCACGTGACCGAAGTTACCGTGCGCAATCGTTATAAAGAATTAGTGAAAGAATTAAACTTGCGGATTGAAGTCTAAAAGATCCACTCTTTCCTTTTTTTCTTTTTTTAATTCCGTTCCACTAAAAAAGTCTGGATTAGTTAACGTAATCCATATTTCGGTTTCCGTTTCTCGAAAAATGACGTAACGCCTTCAAAAATATCTTTGGAATTTCCTGTGATGACCTGGTTTCGATTTTCAAGGAGCACCGCTGCTTCTAAGGAGGGAGCATCGATATTTATATTTATTGCTTCTTTGGTCAGGCGTAGCCCTAAGGGACTTTTCTCAAGCAAGTTCTCAGCTAATTCTATCGCAGACTTCATTAATTCGTTTTCAGGAACGACTCGCGAGACGAAGCCAATGCGTTCTGCCTCTACTGCATCAAAGAAACGCCCTGTATAAAGGAACTCTGCAGCGCGTGAAAGGCCTATCAAGCGGGGCAGAAAATAACTACTCCCAAAATCACAACCGGAGAATCCAATCTTTATAAACGCGTTATTAAACTTGGCTTTTTCTGAAGCAATTCGAATATCAGCTGCCATTACAAAGGCAAACCCACCGCCAGATGCTGCCCCATTCACTGCGGCAATGATCGGTTGTGGAATTTGCCGCATTTTGATAATAGTATTCGCTCCGAATTTTTGACCGAAAAAATTTGTTTTAATCGATTCGCCCATATTGAGACATTGAAGATGGCGATACTTCGGAGGGGATTTCGCCGAAGTCAGTACCGCAGCCTCTTTTAAATCCGTTCCTGCACAGAAAGCCCTTCCACTTCCCGTGAGAATTAATACCCGACAATCGAAATTTCCATAAAGGTAATCTAGAACCTCATTGAAATCTTCTAACAATTGAATTGAGATTGCATTTAGATTATCGGGTCGATTCAATGTCAAAATGGCAATGCCATTTTCTCGTTCCTCAAATTTAAGCGTTTCAAATTCTCGCATACATTCAACCTCTAACAATATCAGTCATTAAAATCAATAAACCTTTGATATTAATTCCTTTAAAAGTAATGGAAGGGCAAACCTTTTTTAATACGGATTAATTGAATCATGTTAAAACAGCACTGGCGAAGCTTATGAAACGAAGAAATTTGTTAATATGTATTTTTTGTGTTTTCTTCATCTTGATGTTCTCGCTAAGCTCCATGGTCGATTTTCATTCATCGCAATCGCCGCTTGCAAAGTCTGAGTTACGAATAAAAGCCGATTCGCCTATTTGGATAAATGATAATGATGATTTAAAGAGTATCGCTAGTTCTGGGAATGGATCCCAAATTCTCCCATATATTATTGAAAATTATGTAATTAACGGCAGCGCAAGTCCACATGGGATTCAAATCTCAAATACAAATGTTCATTTTATCATTCGGAACTGTACGATCAACCAAACGATGGTGGGAGGCGGTGGCATAAGGCTTTGGCATGTTCTATATGGGCAAATCTTTAATAATACTATTTTAAATGCCTATACAGGAATCAGCGTGGAAAGTTCAAATTACACAACAATCTACAACAACTCCATCGCTGGTGGTGATGAAGGGATGCAAGTCTATTTTTGTAACCACCTTTCAATTCACAATAATAGCCTTAATTGTAATAACGATACTGGAATTCATCTCTGGGCAACATCTAATACTACTATCAGCTTCAACAACATAAGTTACAGTTCTACTGGAATGCTAATCTTCCAATGCTATTACAATAATATCACGTTCAACTCATTTATCGGAAATGCAAGATGTGTAATTGAAGATAAGTGTGAGGGTAATTATTTCTTCGGAAATACGTGCGATACAACCCAAATTCCGAGTTTCACGTGGATGCACGCCACTATTGGGCTTTTTCTTGGAATTGGTATTTTGCTGGTATTGCAGATGAAAAAGAAGCCGTTCGACGCCAACGACTAAAAAGAGGAGAAGTTATAGTTTTGCTAGGACTGTTTTCGCGAATTGTTTCGCATTTGCAAGGTCTTTTGCGTTTGGATGCCCCTTCGCGTTTTTCAAACCGTCTGCCATCCCCGGCATCGTTTTCATTAGCATTTCAACGACCTTTTGGTTCCGATTCTCGCCAATGCAGTCGAATTGCCCACAGTTGACACATCCACATTCTGTGATTTGTTTTATGATGCCCTTCAAGGCATTTTTAACCATTGATGGGTCCGGACTGCCGTGCGTGGCGAAGAGAACAACTTTAGGAGGGATACTCGTAGCTTTTTTCATTAGTTCCTTCATCGATTTTCCTACCGCCCCTGCATAAATGCCCGTTCCGAGAAAGACCGCATCATAGTCCGTGAAGCTAACTGGATCCACATCTTTCGCTGGTAAAAGCGTTACTTGTTCACTTTTCAATCCTTCCGCCATGCTTTTTGCGATGGCTTCCGTGTTTCCTGTTTCAGAATGATAGCAAATTAATATTTTCAAAATAATCATCTCATGGTCAATTCTATTTTAATTAGATTATACGACTCATGAATCTAATAAAAAATGCATTAATCCATATATATAAGATAACTTGTGTATTTCAATTATGGAAAGTCATAGGGAATATATATTAGAAGTCTCAAATTTAACGGTTAAGTTGTCGAACCAAATAATTCTGAACAATGTAAATTTTAAACTTGAGAAAGGAGCAATCTTAGCAATAGCTGGACCTAATGGCGCTGGAAAATCGACCTTATTTAGAGCAATACTAAATATTATTCCCTATGACGGAAAAATTGAATGGAAAGATAAAGTCAAAATAGGCTATGTTCCGCAGATTCTCTCCGTCCGTGATATACCCGTCTCGGTTAAGGAATTTCTATCTTTTAAAGATGGTTCAGACCTCGACCCGGTTCTTAGTTCGGTTGGGCTACACAGCAAAGTTGTATTGAATAAAAGCTTGAGTACTCTTTCAGGAGGGCAATTACGAAGGGTCCTAATCGCTTGGGCCATCGTGGATAAGCCAAATATTTTGTTGTTCGATGAACCCACAACGGGTGTGGACTTAGATAGTGAAGAGTCCATTTATAGAATGCTGAAGAATCTTACCAAAGAAAATAAAATGACTCTACTTTTGATATCACATGATTTACACATTATCAGAGAATATTCAGAATGTTTGCTGGTTCTCAATAATTGTGTAGCATTTTTTGGAGAATCAAAGGAGATAATGAATTTACAGGAATTGATCTATGGCGAAACGGTCTGTCGAGAAACCTAGGAGGGAATGTTAATGGTTGACATCTTAATATTTAGTTTAATTGTAGGGATTGCCGTCGGACTTTCGGCTGGATATTTGGGTTCTATTATGGTACTAGAAAAGATGGCACTTGTAGGTGATGCTCTTTCACATGTTGCTTTGCCAGGAGTCGCTCTGGGACTTATTTTTAATTTTGATCCAATGTATGGCGCATTTGTTTTTCTCTTTATATCAACCATTGCAATTTGGCACTTAAAAAGAGCCACGAAGTTATCCTTTGATACGCTTGTCGGTGCCACATTCACGTTAGCCTTAGCTATAGGAATACTAATGGTACCCCAAACGGACCTTCTTGAAGCTCTTTTTGGCGATATAACTAAGGTTGGCTTATTTGACGCAATAATTGGTGTCATTATTTCAATCATAGTCATCTTTTTGACTAAAATTATTTACAAAAAAATTGTGTTGAGTTTGATTTCAGAAGAACTCGCTGTTTCAAATGGTATTAATGTTGCTCGAATAAATCTTCTGTTTCTTTTACTTGTATCCCTTACTGTAGCTATTGGTATTAAAATAACAGGGACTTTATTAGTTGGGTTTTTAGTAGTTACGCCTGCTGCGGCTGCAAGGACCCTAAGTTCAAACCTATCCCGCTATTGTAAATTAAGCGCTCTATTTGGTGCGATTTGTGCGACCTCGGGCATTCTACTCGCAAATTATTTCAATTTGCCCAATCTGCCCCCCGGTCCTCTAGTCATATTTACTGGTATCACGATATTTTTAGTAGCAGCGTTAATAAGATGGCGCAAGAAGATATCCGTTTAACATTTCGGTATAGACACTTCGGCAACGACACTTCTTAGCATATGTGCTTTTACTCTGATATCAATGAATTGATCTAATTTCAATCGCTCCTTTATACCTACTATCAAGGGATAAGTTCCAATTTGGCGACAGAATGTTGTGTTCCCATCATAAATCTCTGTCCTTACCCCTTTCAACACGGTTCCAATTGGTACGATCCTCTTTAAATTAGGGAGATCTATTTTTTGCCGAATTTCATTCCGCCATTTCCAGTAAAATTTCCTATTTTTCTTAAGATACTTATCTCCACAAGCATCATACAAACCCGTTCCAGGAAAAACCACCACTTCCCGAATATTAATCCTCCGAAATAGTAAACCATCTTCTAAAATTTTCTGCAGCCAAAACATATTTTCCTCATGCGTTTTCTTGCTCTCTCTATTCAACCCGAAAAGGATGTTGATGCCTGGCAAGAATCGGGGCAACCCATTTTCTCCCTGGGGTGCGCCGTACTTATTCAGTATCTCAATTGCGTGATAGATAGTTTCAGGCTCGGCTTTGAGATTATTCGCCTTTATGACTTCGGGATCGAAGCTCTCCACGCCGAATGCCGCGATATTTCCCTCCGTGCAGTATTGGACTATTAATTTTGTTTTGTCTTCAGTAACGGCGAGCGGATTTACATTATCAATATGCAAAATTTCGGCATATAGTCGCGCACCTTTCAATAATTTTTCAATATCCGAAGCGGGCCCGTAACTGTAAAAGCAGCTCTGTTTGCCCAGCCTGAAATTTCTAATACCAACCGCATTTAACGCCCTGATCTCCACAATAATGTCCTCAGGTGTCCTTCGTGCAATTCCACAATATTTCACCGGCTCCGTACAGAAGCTGCACCCTGGGCTCCTGGGGCACCCTTTGCTTGTCTCTATTTCTGCAATGAGAAACCTAGGATCGTCGGGATACTGTTTCACGATTTCAGCGCCTCGCATCGCAATTTTCGTGAGCATTGCGTATTTAATTTCCTTCTCAACATCTGCAGAAAATTTATTTTGAACTAGTTCCTCAAACTTGTATTCCAAATCTTTGATAATCAGGTCAAAATTCCGCAAATCCAGGCTAACATCGCGTGCTATTGTCCCTCCCCAAAGCCCAGATCCCAATTGAGCTGCGGGTCCCGTAAGAATGCGGTACCCCTTGTAATTTATCCCTCTTAGGAGTGCAGCCACTTCTTTAGTCGTGCCAGGAAGCGCAGATAGATATTTTCCAGGGGTATGAACGCCTGCAATAATAATTAAGAAGTCGGTTTTTTGAAGAATTTTCTGGATATTCCAAATATTTTTAGATAGATTTTTCGTTTTAATATTTGTTCTTAATGCCTGCTTCTCGATTTCAATTATGTCTTTTAATTTCTCTTCTCCATTCCTAAAATTTATAATACGTGCGGTGTAAAATCTCAAATCGTCAATAGTTAAATAAAAAACGCTATGCTTGGCTTCAAGTATTGCGCCCGCAATGTATCGCGGGTAGGTCCCGATATAAGGGGGAACGCCCAGTCCGGCTGGTTCATCCGTAAAACAATCAAGAATAGTAAAGATCATAATTATAAAAAAAGAGCGTATTATTCCTCGCTCTGTTTTGAGTCTTCATCGCTCTTTTCTAAACTTTCTTCGCTCTCTTCCGACTCTTCTTCATATACTTCAGGCTTAATTTCAATTTGACCTGACTTTATTTTTTCAAAGCATTGCATGCAATAATATACTTCATTATACTCTCTCATGTTGCTCGGAGGAAAACGCTCACTGCAATAATCACAACGGACGTAATTTATATCCTCACCGGTTGCGTGCATATCCATTATTTTAAATTTTTTTTTCGGATCTGGCTCCGCTTCCTGAGGTTTTTTCGCTTTTAGTTTTTTTGCCAACTCATCCAATCAGTTTCCACTCCATGGTGTTGATTTTACGCATACAATATTGCGTCATTGATTATTAAACATTTTTCACTTTAGGCTCTAATCACTGGCTTCTATATCTGATTTTTTGTTTTTAGAAATTTTTCGATATAACTTCTTAAATTGGCTGGTCCAATCCACAAAGAAGATTAAAAAGAAGAGAATCAAGACGCCAGCCCAGCCAAGAAATGAAAACCAAGGATCAACAGGTTTATCAGAGATTCCTAAAATCCAGAAAAAGTCCCCAACAACCGGAACATCTTGGGCAAGAATTACCAAATAGATCGTGCTAACACATAATACTATTTTGCCAGCAAAATACGTTACCAGCATTTTCCAAAGCGGATAACCGCAATAACCTAAAAGGATCAATAATGGATCATCAGGAATGAAGGTAGCCGCACAGAGGAACATTAATGGCACGGCCCAGCCCTTCTTGATGCGAGCCTTCATTCTTTCAACAGATTCACTCTTTTCTTTGGATTCCATCAAAGCCGCGCTTCCCTTCCCTAAATAATAAGCTGTAATCTCGCCGATAGCAGCGCCTGAACCCGCCACAATGCCAAGGAGCCAAATATTCACATCGATTATGGTCCCATTATAGATTCTCAAAGCAATGTAAGCTAGTGCCACTGCATATGGAACTGGAAACAGGATCGTCATATTAGCAAATGTACTAATTAAGAAGATAATCACGTAAACCCCTATTGCTCCAAATAAAATGTAATAATTATCGGTCCAACTGTTAAAAATTTGCCCTAAATTTATCCCTGAAATTGCTAAGGCTGCCAATATAGCAATAAAACTTGCAATCCCAATTAATATTAGAGTATTCTTTGTAGTCCAGAATTTTCTTGCCTTTATTTCAGAATTATTCGCCACTTTGCTGTCGTTAGCACTCATTGCCCTTCACGTCGCAACTGAATACAAAAAAAAGGGAAATAGTTTTATCCCTTGGTAACGCCCAGCGGTCTCAATCGGGCAACCAAGGTCGCAATTCCGCTATCATTACTCACTTTCGCTACGGCATCTATATCCTTGTAGGCACCGGGGGCTTCCTCACTTAATACCTTTTTCGAGGCTGCCTTTACAAAGGTCCCTTGGGCTTCTAGTTCCTTCTGGACGGTTTCTCCCCAAAAGCGTTTCAAAGCCGCAGTTCTGGAAAGCGCGCGCCCCGCACCATGCGCGGTACTGCCAAAAGAGAGTTCCATCGCTTTCTCTGTTCCAACAAGAAGATACGAAGCAGTCCCCATTGATCCCGGAATAAGTACTGGCTGACCTATGCTCTTATATTTCGCTGGAAGCGCTTTATGATTCGGTGGAAAGGCACGTGTAGCCCCTTTACGATGCACACAAACCTTTTTTTTCTTTCCATCTATATTATGCTCTTCGATTTTCGCCATATTGTGGGCTACGTCATAAATAAGGTGTAAGTCAATATCTTCCGCCCTCGTTTTTAGAGCTTTTTCAAAGGACTCGCGGACCCAATGTGTTATTAGTTGGCGATTGCACCACGCATAATTGGCGCTAGCCGCCATCGCCTGAAAATAATCCTGGCCTTCTTTACTATTTACGGGAACGCAGGCAAGCTCTCGATCTGGGATTTTAATTTTATACTGGTGAACTGCAGTTTCGATAGTTCGTAAATAATCAGAGCAAACCTGATGTCCCAAGCCTCGGCTTCCGGTATGAATCATCATAGTTACTTGCCCTTCCTCTACAATTCCCATTTGCTTGGCTATTGGAGGATTTATAATTTTATCTACATATTGTATTTCCAAAAAATGGTTGCCCGAGCCAAGGCTTCCAATTTGAGACTTTCCTCGCTCCTTTGCCTCTTGAGAGACTTTGGAGGCGTTTGCCCCTTGCATGCATCCTCCTTCTTCTGACTGCAGTAAATCTTCGTCCCATCCATAGCCATTGTCAACGCCCCATCGCGCACCGTTTTCAAGTACTTTGCCTAATTCCGCCACGGAAACGCTCACCCGACCCTTGGAGCCAAGCCCGCTCGGCACGTTATGAAAAAGATTATCCAGCAAATCTTGCATTTTGGGGATAACATCTTTCTTATTCAGTGAGGTTCGTAGAAGCCGCACGCCACAATTGATATCATAGCCTACACCACCTGGTGAAATGACTCCCTCTTCGACATCGGTCGCCGCAACGCCTCCGATCGGGAATCCGTATCCTTCATGCGCATCTGGCAGGGCGATTGCCCACTTATAAATGCCTGGTAGGAATGCTACATTGAGAAGCTGATTAAAGGTTTGATCCTTCTTCATTTTATCAAGCAGCGATTTATTTGCGAAAATACGTGCGGGAACTCGCATGCCCGGTTTTACGGTAGCGGGAAATTCCCAAATCAAATCTGAAATTTTGTTTAACCTTTCCTCTGGGATAGGCGGCCCTCTAGGACGAGGTGCCCCTTCATCTGACATAAAATCACCTAGTTTATTTACTTTAAATTCGAAATACTCATTACGCTTTACTTTATATTCGAAATACTACTTTTTACCTGTAATAGGAACTTAAATCCGTTTCCAAAAGATGTGTCACGTCAAAGAAAATCGCTAAGGTGTACCACTGACAGCAATTTCTAGAATTTTCTTCCGCATCTAAATATTTATAAATTTCGAGATGGTTTGAGAAAAGAAGTCTAGTGCCTTTTAGATTAATTTTAAAAGCCCACTTTATTGACAGATTAATTTTAAAAGCAAACTTTAATTTTCAAAAGCAAATGATTAGCCAAAGTAAATTTTTTTTATTGGGTATGCTTTTTATTGCCTCAGGGCAGCCCGCACAATTCATTTTTGCGATAATGAAAGCCGATGCCGTTACAGCAACTATAATGCTAACCCTCTACTTCTCTTTTACCGGGCTTTTTGGTATTCCGCTTTCGCGGCTTAGCGATCGCCTTATGCGGCGTAAAGTTTTTTCATTATGCGGGTTCCTACTTGTTGCGATCGTCTTCATGGGGTATTATTTCATTCCACCTACGGCGTCAATTCCGCTCATCATCTCTGCTGCGTTGGTTGGGCTCGGGAACGCCTTTTATAATCCGACGTCGTACGCTCTGTTTTCAGAATTGGAGCCGAAACTATCACACGGGAAACTAATGAGTTATTACTACGTAGTAGCAAGCGCAGGCTGGAGCTTTGGCGCCATTTTAGGTGGATTCTTCTTTCAGTACTTTGGCGAATTAACCTATTTCTTCTCTGGCTCACTCTGTTTGATCGGCTTTTGTATCAGCTTTCTATTTGTTCATGATGTCCCCCTACAAAAAGCGAATATCCAAGCCCCTACTGTTTTGAATAATTCCAGCCTTACCACAAATCTCCGTCGTTGCACCTTTATTATTATCATTGTTTCCATTGCCGTCCTGACCCGCCATATCGCCGCTCAGGGCGGATTAGTTGCATTACTACCCAATTACATCTCTGAAGAACTGCACGCAGATACCTTCACCACTTCGCTCATTTTAGCCGTGAATATGGCATCCCAAAGCGTATTAATGCTTCCCGTAGGGCGATTAGTCGATTCCAATGCGTTTGGACGAAAAAGCATCCTCCTCCTAGGCATTCTTGCATCAGATATTGCAGTTTTGAGTTATTCTTTTATTCCTATTCCCTGGCTTATAATTTTCCCTCAAATGCTCGTCGGATTTGCATGGCCTGCCATTATCACAGCATCTACTGCAATGGTGACAGATCTTACTACTCGTCATAATCGTAGTTGGGGGATGGGCTTACTAAATGCCGGATTTTCCATTGGAGGTAGTCTCGGTCCCATTATTTCCGGGGCTATACTAATTCATTATGACACTAATTTTATCCTTGCGTTCCAAATTTTAGCCATCTTTCCCCTTATTGGGATCATTCTGATTCTCGTTACTCTCTCTGAAAGCCGGGCTACCAATGAATATTTTCTGTTCCATCGAAAAGTAGATATCCCCCAAGAGCCTTAATTAAAGGTTAGTTTGCTATCAATGAATTTTTTAAGCCATAGGATCAGATTATTAAAAAGATGATTTATAGGAGTTAATTCAATGGAAAAAGAACCTACGGCAAAACCCAAGAAAGGGTTGAATGAATGGGTAAAGAATCAGCTCCATATCGGGAATAGTATAAGAAATATTACTAACTTCGTAATTTTTCCTGCGTTAGTATTCTGGCTTGTGGGTCAGTTCTATAATGACTTAGTCCTCGTATTCCAAGCCTTTTTAGTAATCTATTTCATAATAATGCCGCTTATAATGACTAATGACGCCATTATCGAGTCCGAAAACGCGTACCTCGATGGAAAATGGGAGATTAAAGAACCAGAACCCGCGAAGGAAATAGAAAAGCGCCCCACTATTTGGCGGCGGATAACCCCTAAATTGCTAATCTTTGGCGCAATTCCTGCTGCGTTCAGTTATTTAATATTTTGGATATATATCTGGGTAACCCGTAGCAATGTCATCCCCCTTGATCCTTGGGTTTTACTATTTCTCGCCGCAATTATTGCCCTCATCCCAACATGGATTATCTCATACCTCTGGATCAAGCACTACCTCGTCAAGGATCTCGCTGCATTTGTGAGTTCCATGTCACAACCGAAGCGAGTTCAGCCTGAGCTCGCTCTCCGCTACTTCGTCTGGGAACATGCTCTCCCCTGGGTCGTTATCCTAATAATTTTAAATCTTATTATCAATTTAAAAGGATTCGCAGAGAATGCACAGGTAGATGGCATTATTAACCCCGGCGATTTAACTTGGAGCGTCTGGATCACCAGTTTTGTGTTATTGGCTTGGATGTTTCTCTCCGCATGGAATCAAGTGCGTGCAGACGTCCATCTTGGTCGGGTTAAAGAAGGAAAACCCCTCTCAACTTGGCTTGCGGTCATCCTCATCTTGGTTATTCCCATAGTTGCAGGAGCCATTGTCTACTTCGGTGCAATGCTTCTGAGTATCACTACCTTTACTGTGGACTTTTCAACTGGCTTGATCCTCATTGTAGCTGGATCCTCAGGTGCGCTCGGCAGATTCTTCGGAATCGCGTCAGGAAAAACCAAGGAGTTCAAGAAAATTTCGTCGAAATAATGAAAATAATATTGGTAAGGGCTGTTATTTGAAATGTATTCTATAGAACGTGTTCGCAGAGCCATCCATTTGGAAGAACCTGACCGCGTCCCAATTATGCGAGTTGGTTCGGCTTTTGATTTATTATTCAGGACAGATGTCCATCCAATGACCGCAGTACCCTCTAAAAAGTACCAGCCTGGTTGGTCTGAAGATGAGATTGGGATATTTCCCCATTTCGATTATCCCATAGGCTGGAAATGGAAAGAACCCGATTGGGCAAAGACCCCAAAATATAAGAATTTGCGAAACCAGCCACATGAAGAAATCGATTGGTGGGGATGCATCTGGAACGTATCAGGTAAGAAAGATACGATGGGTCACCCCGGTCGACCATCCTTACCTGACTGGTCGAAATTAGACGCATATATCGATCGATTTTTCCCAGATCCTGAGGATAAAGGTCGATTCACATTGTCGCTGCGTTTGAATAGGCTCTTAAGCAGACTACGGTATCGCGTGATTATGCCCACATACGGGCCATTCCACATCTCAGCTAACATGCGAGGATTTATCAATTTCCTTATTGATCATAGAAAGCAGCCTGAGAAGGTGAAATACCTGCTTGAGCAGATTACTAATAACTTTATTAAGGAAATCAAGATGTTTGTTAAATTAGGAGGGAAGCCTCATGGAGTTTTTATGTATGAGGATTTAGGAGATCAACAGAACCCATTTATAAGCCCTGCAATGTTCAAAGAGTTCTATGAACCCGTATACAGGCGCTTATTCGATACTGCACATGATTTCGGGGGAGAATTTCATCTCCACTGCTGTGGCAAGATAGATAAACTTATCCCTCTATTAATCGATTGGGGTTTGGATGCGCTGGAACTGGACAGCCCCCGTATGACCGGCTATCCCGCTTTGAAGCCTTTTAGAGGTAAAATTATGATCTGGGGCTGTGTAAATATTCAATCCATTTATGTTAAAGGAACACCTGAAGAGGTCGAACGGGAGGTGTGGCATATGATGCGGAACTTGGGCACGCCTAAAGGAGGCTGCGGTTTCTATTTCTACCCACAATCCCATGATATTCAAACCCCACAGGAAAATATCAAAGCCTTTGCAAGGGGAACCAAGAAATTTGGGAGGTACTCCAAAATCCCAGTCCAATGGTGGGATTACCCGACTGTTGAGGAATGGGATTATAATAAAGTTCCTCCCTTACCTCCCATCAATGAATAAATATGACAAAACCTCGGAAGAACTATGGGATGGAATTTGAAGAATTTTCGGAAAAAAATATTCATCTTTGGTATTTTCGGTAGCATCCAATTTGTTGTATTATCGACTATTGCGATGTTCTTTTATGCTGGGGGAACTCAAATCGATCCCTCCTCCAAAGGGTATTCCTTCTGGTTTAATTACTTTAGCGATTTAGGGTTGACCGTCACTTATTCGGGAGCCCCTAATACAGTCCCCCTCATCATGTTTGTTACATTTTTTTTCATATGGGGCTCTTCAATAATCGCCCTTTTTGTCAGCTTACCCTCAATGTTTCTTGAAACCCGGGGTGGAAGGTGGATCAGCATTATCGGAGGGGTTTTTGCAATTATAGTTGGGATGGGTATTATCGGGCTGGTTATTTACCCCGCTGATATTGAGCCATTAATACATTCTATTTGGGCGGCTATTCATTATCTTGCGCTAATGGTCGTAGAAATTTGTACCGCCATCGCCATATTTCTATCAAAGTCTTTTCCCAAGAAATATGGTCTATTTCTGCTCATTTCCGCAATCATCATTTCTATTTCAATTATAATTTTCCTAACCGGACCAATCCTTTTTTTGACCCCTGAATGGTTGGCGACCTACGTTATGGAACAGAAGATAATGACCTATACATTCCTTGCTGCAATTGGTGCAACTGCTTATTGCGCGTGGAAATTAAGCAGTACCAACAATAATTAAAATTTTCAAATATCAACCACAAAGCGCAGCGTAACTTTCGAGGACTCCTGAATGATTTCCATTAGACTATAAGTTGGGGCCTTTATTTCTGTCTTTGCAGGATGCTTCTCGGAATTAAACTCCTCGCCCCAACAGTCCCCCATTAGATCATAGCCCTTTTTGCCCTTTCTTATTTTGATGTCAAATTTTGAAAACAGTAAACGTTTTACATCGAAAAGATATAGGAAATAATTTATCCATTCAAATAGAAGCGATTCTAAATCTTCTGTTTTTAATTTTACCGGACGTTTTTCTTTCGGCTCAATCGTAGCTAAGTCCGTCATCGTTTCAAATACCGCACAAGCCGCTTGGCTAAACGCTTCCTCTAATGTCGCGCCAACTGCTTCCACATATACGTCCGAAATGTGCTCTAAAAATCGAAAACTCGCCATACTGATGCCTTGTTAATAATCTAATCTACGTTAGTAAATAAAAAATTCATCATCATATTTTTATTCATTTGTGTTCTTTTTAGAATAAGGTTACCTCTATTAATTACGCCGGGATAGCCAAGCGGATACGGCGCTGGCCTTGAGGTTCTCTAAAGAAAGAGGAAAGTCAGTGACTGAAAAGTCTCGTGGGTTCAAATCCCACTCCCGGCGCCTTTTTTTTTCTCGTATTTTATAGAGATTCATATTTTTGGGATTAGCGCTTTACTTCCGTGCGTCTGAGCGGCTTGCATGAGGGCAAGTACCTCTTCACTTGATATAGGCAATAAATCAAATACATTCATGCCTGATAAACTGAGTTCAGCCGTTAAGGTCTCAGCTAAATTATTACAGTCCCCGGAAAAAAATACTTTTCTTCTGCCGAATTGCTTCCTCAATTTTTCACCGACTTCATCAATCGCACAATATCCAACTACCAGCCCTTTAACATAACCTTCTGTCTTCAATTGATCTGCCAAATTCTCGTCATGACCTTTGCCCATGACCAGGAACCAGCCCCCCTTGAATTTCTGTGGAAAATCATAGGCAAGCATTTGCAACATGGACAATGGATTATTCTGGCAGCCTTCTCTACAGACTTGATCTTTCCCTTTTATGATTTTAACCGTGTCAGGAAACCTTTGCAGCAAATCCCATTCGTAATGTTCTCTATACGATTTTAAATTTTTTCCTATAATCTTGATTTTGCTCAAATCCCCCTCACCCAATCCTCTCTGCCAAGCTATTTTCAAATGTGGGATTTCATCTACGCTCAATCCAAAGATTCTCGCTCCGACAACATCTACCGCCACTGTGTCGCGTCCGCCAATCAGGATATTAAATTGTTTCACCAGTTCGCTTTCGAACGCTGTGGGAGGATAATGTCCATGAATCGTTCCTTCGATTCCATCAATAATGGTGAGATCCGGCTGAATATATTCATAAATATCGACAAGTTTCGAATGCAAATTGTAATTATGATCTTTGCCTCGATCCTCATGCTGCGGATAGCCCCATTGATTCTTTATACCTAAAGTTACGCCCGCCATCGAGTGCGTTTTCAGCTTTGGTATATTAATATAAGTGACCGAATCTCGGTTTTCCATAATTCGGACGATAGTCATCGGCAATCTAAAAGTTTTTAAATTATACCCCTTAGGATCCTCTTTCACTGATGGTTTTCCTTTAAACTCGAAAATTTTTGTCTCTTCTTCGTCCAAATATATGATATTCGTCCCTGTTTTCTCACATACATCCTCAAAACCATTAATTCTAAAAACAATTCGCGTGATGTTAGCTTGTGTAGAATTCTCCATAACGGATATTTTCGCGCCAAGTACTTTCAGATATTCAATAACCGCTTGTAATATTTCTGGAGAGGTATAACAGTGCTTCTTATAATCGATTCCATTTACCTTAATGAACACCTGCTTAGAGCTTTTTAAAATTGGCTTCCCGGTTTTCTCGAGATGTGAAAATAATTCGCTTACTGCTGCTTTAATCCCTTTCCGCGTATCTACAATATAAACTTCAGTCGTCTATTATCACCTAATATGGATTGAGATGATTGTCTATAGGAATTATAGTAGGAAACGAGTTCAGGTTTTTTTATTTCCCTTTTTCCTGATGTCCTCGATTAATAACTCACCTAAATGCGAAAATGCTTTCTCTAGACCCTCAGCGGTCTTAGCGGAAATTTCAAAATAAGGCATATTTAGTTCTGCTGCAAATTCTTCACCCTGTGCCTTAGAAACTTTTCGTAAGTCTTCTAGGTCAATTTTATTCGCAACTAAAATACGTGGAATTTTCGTAGGCAGGAACTCATTCAATTCTGCAAACCAATTTCTTACATTTTGGAAACTTAGAGGGCGTGTTACATCATATAAGATTAATGCACCTTGGGTCCCCCCGTAATAGATTTGACGCATTTGCTTCCAAAAAGGTTGGCCCGCTATATCCCAAATTTGGAAATTGACTAAATTCTCTCCGAAAAGATATTCATTCTTGACGATACTTACCCCAATCGTCGGCATATACTCTGAGTTAAATTTTGACTGTGCGAACTGAATCGTGGTCGTCGTTTTTCCAACGCCTGCATCGCCAATTATCACTACCTTAAAGACATAGGTTTGGAGTGGCTTCATTTTCTCCTTCATTTCCGCTTCTGATTTCGGAACCTCCGCCGAGACATATTCGCCTTTCATTATTCGATCCACTTTATTTGCGATATAGATGCTGTATGCGGTTAGGAGCCGCTTATTCGCATTCTCCTCGTAAATCGTTATTAAGACCATATCAGGATTGATCTGCTGGAAAATGAATCCCCAATGCTCGGCAGAAATTTCTTGCGCGTTTTTTCTAAAATAGCCTGTTTCAAAGTCAATCCGAAGCACATCTGCGATATATCTAATTAGGGAAGTCAATCCACCAATTTTCTCATCGCTTCCCGGGCGGATAATAGAGGTAAAAATCGTTCCATCTCGTTTCACGATAAAAACCGCTTCAGTTCCACTTGTGACTGTCAAAAAATTATGTAACAATACATTTACTGGACCCAATTCTGCCATAATTTATTCCTCGTGGATTATTTTTTTTCGAAAATCTGGTTTGCGTTTCTCTAAAAAAGCATTCTTACCCTCTACCGCCTCTTCGGTCCCATAATAGAGCGAGAGTCCGCCTACGCCCAGATGCGTGATCCCGGTTGTTCCATCGGTCTCAGCCAAGAACGCGTATTTTAGCATTTTCAGAGCAGTGGGGCTCTTTTCTAATAGTTCTTGACACCAGCGATTAACTTCCTCATCCAACTTATCCAGAGGTACTACCGCATTCACTAATCCCATGGTTAAAGCTTGCTGCGCGGTGTAGCGGCGACACAGATACCAAATCTCTTTCGCCCGTTTTATGCCCACAGCACGGATCAAGTCGCCCGTTCCGTATCCCGGATCAAAAGAGCCGACCCGCGGGCCTGCTTGCCCAAACTGCGCATGCTCTGCAGCGATGCTGAGGTCACAAACAACTTGCCATACATGTCCACCCCCAATGGCAAATCCATTCACGCGCGCAATGACTGGCTTAGGTAAAGTGCGGATTTGCTGAGTAACATGCTGCCATCCCACCTCTAAGGGTAATACATACTGCCCTTTATAGCCCCCCTTCTCGCGAGTCGTCTGATCACCGCCTGTGCAGAATGCCTTGTCCCCAGCACCGGTAAATACCACCACGCCTATTTTTTCATCCATGCACTGGTTAAACGCGTCGATCAGTTCATGAACGGTTTCTTGCGTGCATGCATTATAGCGTTGCGGTCGATTTATTGTAATGCGTGCTATACCCGCCTTTCTCTCAAAAATTATATCCTTATATTCCATTTGATTTCACCCATTCCACTATTTAGAGCAGAACCCTATTAACTTATGTCAAAATAAGAAAAAAAGGAAGAGAATTGAATGGTTCTCTCTTAGGTTGTTAATGTTCTTCTTTTTTGGGATAGTATGAAAAACGGTATAAAAAGCGCGAATCCACCGAAGAGATAGAGGAGTTCAAAGCCTGGAATGGGTTGACCCGTGCCCCCTGTCTCTTCAACAAAGTTAAAGATGCTGAAGTAAACACCATAATAAAATCCATCCTGGCCATAGCTTTGCCAAGCGATTGCGAAAGCTGTTGCGTTCAATCGACATGTAGAGGGATAATTTTGATGATTTGTTGTGTTGCTATTCACGCGAAACTCGTTCGTTAAGTTGGCGCCCGTATTACTAAAGACCCGTGCATACACGCCGTCATTATATCCATCCTGTCCGTTGCTGGTCCATGCCACCATAAAAACCGTGCTGGTCAGTTGGCTTACGGACGGCACGAATTGATCGGCTGTCTTGTAGGTGTTTACCCGGAACTCGTTCGTAAGGTTAGCCCCTGAGCTGCTGAAAACCTTGGCGTATACGCCATAGCCACTACCCTCCTGCTGATAACTCTGCCATGTAACCACAAAAGTCGTATCGGTCAGCCGACCGGCAGATGGATTAAGTTGATCGCCCGTCGTGTAGGTATTCACATGGAACTCATTCGTTAGATTAACCCCTGAGCTGTTAAAAACTTTGGCGTAGACCCCTATGCCACTGACCTCCTGTGCATAGCCTGACCATGTAACTACGAAGGTCGTATCGGTCAATCTAATGACAGAACTCAGCATTTGAGATTGCGTTGTATATGTATTCACACGGAATTCCCTTGTTATATTAGCGCCTGAATTATTGAAGACCTTCGCAAAAACGCCATACAAGCTACCATCCTGCCCTGCACTATCCCATACGATCACGAAGGTCGTGTCAGTCAGTCGACAGACACACGGATTAATTTGCCAGCTTATCGTATAGTTGTTGACGCGGAAATCGTTCGTTAGGTTAGCACCGATATTACTGAAGACTTTTGCATAGATGCCATACCCATCGCCGTCCTGCAAATTGCTTTCCCATGCGACTACAAAACTCGTATCAGTCAGGCGGCTTACGGATGGATCCTGTTGTTCATCAGTTTTATAACTATTCACGCGGAACTCGCTCGTCAAATTAGTGCCCTTATTGCTAAAAATCCTCGCATATACGCCGTAGTTATCACCATCCTGTGTGAAGCTTTCCCATGCAATTACCAACGCCGTGTCATTCAGCTGGCTTATAGATGGGTATTCTTGATTTTCACTCGTGAAGATGTTTACCTGAGTTTCTGGAATCACGCGGGACGCTTCCCCTTGGATTGTTAAAAGATTATTCGGCCCAGAAAGAGTAATTTCTGAGGGATTTCTCGAAACATAAATAGCTCCGAAACAACCTGCGAGAAATACAGTTAAAATCACTGTAAGTCCTAGTTTTCTATTCATAATTCGATCTCCGTTCCTTCTCTCTAGAATTTGAAGCCGTAACTAAACGAATTTTCCAAATCCTACGGATATTGTAATTTCAAAATGTATTTAATATATTATAAACATTTCTTAAATCTATTATCTTCCTATTGCAATACGCAAGCCGTTAAAAAAAGGGAATAAAATATTATTTTGTGGATTTTATTTTGTTTGTAAAACCATGGGTTTGCCACAGCAGACCAATTCGCCGCCACCGACTTTCTTCACTTCAACGACATTTCCGCAGACAGAGCATTTATAGACTTCGCCTACTTTCTTAACTTTTACCATCTCATCATTCCTCATGTCACTTTATGGTTTATCTTTAAAGAACTGGGATGATTATATATTTATAGGAAATTCTCGCCTATGAAAAGTAAGAAGTTTCTTTAAGCATGTGAGCTACTATGGAACGAATATTTTTCTCAGAAACTGAAATCAAGGCAAGGGAAGAAGTTAGCGCGTTTCTGACGAGCGAATTGGACCCGATCCAAAATCAAATAAATCAAACGAAAGAGATTCCCCTCGCTTTCATCAGAAAGATAGGTCAAATGGGATATTTTGGACCCTTGATTCCAAAGCGCTATAAAGGAACCGAATTAGGGCTCATGGCACATTGTATTATAACTGAAGAGCTCTCCAGACGAAATGTGGCAGTTTCAGTGACCCGGACTCCCTGTATTCTTGATGGTTATACCCTGCTGAAGCAAGGGACTGAAAAGCAGAAGGAAAAATATCTGCCCAAAATTGCCACTGGCGAGAAGCTCTGCAGTATTTGCATTACAGAAGAGGGTGCGGGTTCGGATACAGCTGGCATCAAAACCTATGCCCAGAAGGAAGGCGACTCCTATCTCCTCAATGGATCGAAACGCTTCATCACAAATGCCGGGCTCGCCGATTATTACTTGGTCTGGGCTTTAACGGATTTGAAGCGAGACCCCCATCAAGCCCTCAGTATTTTTATCGTAGAAAAAGAGACTTCGGGCCTCTCTATTGAAACTCCTTATGGCTTATTAGGTCTAAATGGCGTTAAGAATGGCATTTTAAAGTTTGAAAATCTGAAAATTCCCGCCGAAAATTTAATTGGACAAGAGGGAAAGGGGTTTCAAATCCTAATGTCCACTTTCAATCTTGAGCGGATCACGCTTAGTTCTGAATGTAATGGAATCTCGCTAGCAGCTCTTGAGTCCTCTAAGACCTATGCGCGGAAAAGAATTCAGTTTGGAAAGCCGATAGATTCTTTCCAAGCGATTCGGCTTAAAATTGCACAAATGGCCACCCAGCTCCAGGCAGCTCGGCTCTTAACTTACACTGCCGCTAAATTAGCAACTATGAATTTAAGTTTTACCAAAGAAGCCTCAATGGCGAAATCCTTTGCGAGCAAGTCCGCGGTCGAAATTGCTCTTGAAGCCGTTCAGATTCACGGAGGTGATGGCTATACCGATCAATATCCTGTGGAACGCTATCTGCGGGACGCTAAATTCTTCCAAATTGGTGGCGGCACCTCTGAAATCCAAAATTTGATTATAGCGCGAGAAGAATTAAAAGAGAGTTAATCATTCGGTATTAATAAGAAAGGACTTAAAAAATAATTGTGAGGTTTTACGCATGAATATTAAAAAAATCTGTGTTCTTGGAGCAGGAACAATGGGTGCAGGCATCACACAAGTAGCAGCATTATCCGGATATGAGGTCAATCTGGTTGATATCGATCAAACTATTTTGAATAAAGCCTTAACGGGCATAAAAAATGATATCGACCGATTCCTCGTGCGGAAGAATAAATTATCTGTAGAGGAGGCAGCGAAAGCGGTACAACGCATTCACCTCAGTACCAGCCGAGCTGAATCCGTCAAGGACGTTCAGATGGTCATCGAAGCCGTATTTGAAGATATGACCTTAAAAAAACAGGTTTTCAAGGAATTATCAGACCTCTGTGGAAAAGATGTTACTTTAGGATCGAATACTTCCTCGTTAAGTATAACTGAAATTGCTTCTGCCTCAAAAAAGCAAGATCGGATTGTTGGAATACACTTTTTTAATCCCGTCCCTGCAATGAAACTAGTTGAATTAGTTAAAGGCATGAATACCTCCGAGGAAACCCTTGCTATCGCTAAAGAATTCTCGGAAACTCTGGGAAAGACCGTCGTGATGGTGAACGACTCTCCGGGCTTTGTAACATCGCGCTTATTGTACGTGCTTTGCAACGAGGGCGTTAACATGCTGATGGATGGAGTTGCGAGTGCAGAAGATATCGACAAAGCGTGTAAACTTGCCTTCAACTTTCCCATGGGCCCAATTGAATTGTGCGATTTAGTCGGGAACGACGTGTATGCGCATATCGGCGAGTATCTTGCAACTGAATTAGGCGATAAGTATCGACCGAGTCCGCTCTTGAAGAAAATGGCGGCTGCAAAACTGTTAGGACGCAAAACAAAGAAAGGATTCTACAAGTATGAGTAAGATGACCTACGAAACAATACTGGTAAAAACAGAAAACCGGATCGGCATCGTGACTATCAATCGTCCGAACAAGCTGAATGCCCTAAATAGGCAAGTAAAATCCGAGTTGGCTGACGTCCTTGCGAAACTAGACAAAGATTCTCAGGTGGACGTGATTGTCCTCACCGGGGCTGGGGACAAATCGTTCATTGCGGGGGATGACATCGCTGAATTTCCTACCCGTACTCAAGCTGATTTTCTACCTTTCCAAGAACTGACTCTCCAAATTGAAGCACTGAAAAAGCCGGTTATCGCAGCGATCAACGGGTACGCACTTGGGGGCGGTTGCGAGCTTGCACTCGCTTGCGATTTTCGGATTGCGAGCACTTCAGCCAAGTTTGGGCTTCCCGAAATTACTTTAGGCATAATACCGGGGGCTGGAGGAACGCAACGCCTTCCTAACCTCATTGGAAAATCGAGGGCGCTCGAACTAATTATGACGGGTGAGCCCATCGACGCAACTGCTGCCAAACAAATCGGTCTAATTGATAAACTAGTGTCTCCTCAAGATTTGCTGGAAGAAACGCTTAAATTCGCCAAAAAACTTCTTGAAAAAAGTCAACTGGCTATTCAATCTGCGAAGAAAGCGGTCAATTATTCCACAGCTAATTCCATTGAAGCTGGTTTACAAGAGGAACTCGATCTGCTGTGGCAGTTGAAAAACACGGAGGAGTCGAAAAAACGGGTCGAAAAATTCCTTAAAAAGAAATAAAACTCTTATCTTTTTTGGTTTTTTGTTAGGTACCGCCATACATGTTTGAATATGGTGTCCCCGGGTTTATGGAACTCGTGAGCCGCCAAATTATATAAAGATAATAATTGTTTGGTCACCGCTTCCACGGAATATTTATTTTTCACCGTCTGATACCCGTTCTTGCCAATTTTTTTACAAAAATTCTGATCCTGGAGTAAATTAATTATATAGGAGCAGGCATCAGTGCACTTCTCAAAGAGCATTCCATTTTGAGAGTGTTCAATCACATCTCCCATACCACCAGCCCGTCTAGCGCAGACGGCGAGGCTATTGGTCCAGTAGTTCAGGAGTGTAATATCGAAGACCTGTGCTGAGCCAGCAAAAATGAGCCCCAAACTACTCATCTGCATGATATTCGACAGATCCTTATCTGAGACATAGCCCGTAAAGGTTATGTCATGGGGCGCCACATGCGCGGCCATCTCTCGATATTGATCTAAATACGGTCCTTTCCCGACCATCAGAAAATGGGTATCTGGTTCTTCCTTGATTACCTTTGGAACCAGTTTAATAATATCCGGAATCCGCTTCTCCGGACTCATCCGCCCCACATAGACAACCACGCGTTTCCCATTCAGTTCAAAGCGATCGCGTAATTTTTGGACATATTCCGGGGTAATCCGAACGTTATTTTCTTCAATATTGACGCAATTCGGTAACACGAAGATTTTATGGGCGTCAAACCCTTCTTTAATCAGATTTTCTTTCCATTTCGCCGCTGGGGTTGTGATCAAGTCAAAGGCATTATAAACTGTCCGTTCCGCCCACTCCAGAAAGGCTCTGGTGCCAAACGGTGCCAGAAACGGTGGACAATATTCACGGTACTGTGTAGAGGGTGTATGATACGTGATAATTTTCGGACAATTCTGCTTTCTGCCCACCATCGATGCGGCGATGCCATTCATCGGGCCGTTCGCATGCACCACATCGACTTCCTCGTTTATTCCTTTTAAGACGGTGCCAACCGCTAAAGATATTCTGAAGTTCTGATAACTCGACAACGGGAGAGAAAATAATCTATGAATTGTTATATTTTTAGCAACAGTCTGCTCTTTTTTTTGTCCGAAATAGGTAATACCTTCATAAATTTCAACAGTATGCCCTAATTTCGTTAGTTGTTTGGAGATAGCCTCAATAAATGCCGACACCCCATTCGGGAAAATGGGATTGAACGTCGGCACCTCAGAAAAGAACGCTATCCTCAAACTATCAATACTCCTAGCGCCAATTTGATTAAGCAATTATTTGATTAATTAAACTAATTTTTGTTTAGAATTAAAATCTTCTCATAGACATAAAAATATCAATAATATCTATAGATCATACCGGATTTATTCCTATTAATGCGAAATTCAAGCTAACTTTACAAGCAATTTAACCAACCAACTTTTCTCGCAATATGGTAATTTTTAACGTAATTGAGCCGAATCAAGCCCGTAATCTGATTTCTGGAAGTAAAATTAAGATCAAAAATTATATTTACAAGAAATATTTAAGTAAGCTTCAAAACTTCAAATAATAATAAAATAACAATGCCTTATCGATCTGAATTCAACCGTAGAGCCCAGAAATCTTCTAACTTCTATGAAATTAACATAATCCTTTCATTTAGAGATCCGATCAATTTCAGTAGTTAATTCTGCGAAGAAAAACAAAAGAATTTATGAAGGATTCAATACTCATAATTGTTATTAATAGTCAGAAAAATCAGAGAAATAAAGGATAGCTCTAAAAATATAATTGATACGCTTACTGAGTCAAAGATAATGCCCTGAAGGAGAAATTCTCTTGGCTTTGAGTGTGGACGAACCTAAAGAAATCCGGATGATTGTCTTTTCTGCGTTACTTACCGCGTTACACGAGTTAATGGGGCGGGACGGTAAAAATTCAGTTTTAAGATTTGCTGGACTTGAGCAATATATCAATAAAGAGGTTCCTCCCTCTGTTGATCAATCTATTTCCTTTGGTACCTTTAAAGCGTTGATAAATTCAATGCAGGACCTTCTAGGGCACGGAACAAATGTAATTTTATACGAGTCTGGGCGGAAATTTGCCATTTATCTATCTCCCTTTGGCTATTCCTTGCAAGACGTGATTAAAAAGCTGGCGAATTGGATTGGCGGCGATTGGCTATTTTCTGAAGTTGTGAAGGATAATGAAGAAGGAGTCGTCCAGATCCGGAATAATCCCGTGTGTAAAGGCATGGTTTCCACAACGCCCTGTTGCCATGTAATCAGTGGGGCATTAGCGAAAATTAAAGAAGAATGTACGGGAAATCGTTATATTGTCAAAGAAGTACTCTGTGAGGCGAAAGGAGATCCTCTCTGCGAGTTTCATATTTTCAAGCAAAAAACCTGTGAGGTAGTCGAGGATGTCTGAAAAAAGGTATGTCTTCAAAATCGTCGTGATCGGCGATGGAGCTGTCGGAAAGACCTCGCTCATCGCCCGGTTTGCGGAAAAAACCTTCAAATCTGAATATAAACCGACCTTAGGCACCAATATCATCATTAAGGAATTAAAAATTGGGAATAACAATATCAAATTGTTACTTTGGGACATCGCGGGCCAATCCAAATGGCAGGATGTTCGACACCTCTATTACCGTGGTGCTCAGGGCTCTATCGTGGTCTATGATGTCACGCGCCCTCCCTCCTTCGAATCTGTGCCCGTGTGGAATAAGGATCTCCTTAAATTCAGTGGCGAGATTCCCCGGATTCTTCTCGCCAATAAGGTCGATCTAACGGATATCCGAAAAATTCCAAAAGAGGATGGGCTGAAACTGGCGGAAGAGATGAAAGCCGAATATTATGAAACTTCCGCTAAAGACGGCACCCAAGTGAATGAAGCGTTCGAGAAAATTTCCGAGTTAATTTTACAAAAGGCATGAGTTTCAACTATTTTTATAAATTCCAATTTTCAAAAAATCGAATTTTTAAAATTATTAGAATTTATAAAAGCAATCATAAGGCAATCGTGGAAAATAGATTCCTTCCTTTGCATACGGCAAATTCATTTCAAAAAATCGTTTTTCCCGAATCGTAGTTTTTAGAAAATGTAAAAAATGCTCCGTGCAAAGCGGTTTCCTCGATTCCAAATACCCCTCGTCTTTAATGAGAGGCTTCTTCTTGGGATTGCCAATCAATCCCGCCTCTATCACTAATACAGCTGCAGGACCATCCTGTTTCCGGCAACGATTTCCCTTGTTATCTAGCATGGACGCCATTTGACTCATCTCCGCCTCCGAATATTGCAGCGGGTCATACCATAAATCATCCAAACTGAGGAATATATAACCCATGTAATAGGCTTCCCTCAGGAAAAAGATGAACATACTTCCCGATTTGGCCCATTCGCTTCTAAATGCTTCAATAAAATGATCTAGACAGAAGGGAGTTTTCCGGGTTTTGCGCTCTTCCAATCTGTGGTCCGTTAAAATAAACGGAGCCTTCTCCCCACAAATTGAACATTTATAATTTTTTCTGAGTTTTCTCCATCCAAGCGCCATCATAATATCAAGTCCCTGAAAAGCAACCGCAGAAAGGCTTATCATTGGTCCGAATAGTAATGCACTGAAATCATAGGTGCTCGTTCCGAGTAGAGGATAAATCACAGCCAAAACCGTTAGAACTATTATCATAAGTGCTAAATCTATTGCAATCCGCCGCCGAAATTTTGATCTCCTCACAACAAGAAGAGAGTCGAGCCCAATAATACCAATAATTGGCGGAGCAAACTGAAAATAAGTTACTAAGTACGATAATAGAACTGGGGATATCCCAACCGCATAAAGAATAAGGCAAATCACCCAGCTAATGAAACTATAAACTATTAGTATTCCACAAGTTTGTATAATATAATAATTCTGCAATAATTAGGATCCTCCAAACTACACGACTATCCTTATTTCATTAATACATAATTAGTAGGTCTGATAACTTTAAATCTTCTTTGGAGGAGACAGATTAATCAAAATTCAGATTGGCTAAAAGGAGATTGATGTTTTATGCGTATTCTGGTTGGGTCAACGAATCCTGTGAAAGTCAATGCCGTGAAGGCAGTCATGTCCAGGATCTACTTGGATGCTGAAGTTATTCCTCTGGAAGTTGATTCGGGCGTATCAACGACACCTTTTGGTGAAGACCAGATTGTTCAAGGGGCTCTGAATCGGGCGCGAAACGCGTTTGAACGCGCTTCAGGCGATTTAGCGATTGGCATGGAAGGTGGTATTGTCACCAAATTCGAGCGATTTTTTCTCACTGGGTGGTGTGCGGTTCTCGATAACGCCGGGAATTATCAATTTGGCTGCGGCGTCTATATGCCCATAGCTGAGAAAATCGTGGAAATGGTAAAAACAGGAATGGAGCTCGGTGAAGTAATAGATAGATTAACCGGGATACGCGATACCAAATATAAAATGGGCTCCATCGGCATTTTAACCAATAATTTAATGACGCGCCAAAAGGCATGGGAAGCTGCAATCATTTATGCTATGGTAGTTAAAATAAGCCCCCCCGGAATCTTTACCTGTTAAATTTTATTCAACCAAAAGATTCTAATCTCATTTAAAACGCAATTCCACTGAACCTCAATTGGATAAATTGAGGATAAAAAGAAGGAATAAATTTTTATTTATTCTTACCTTGAGAAAGGTAAGATTTGGTAATTTGCTTCTTTCTGAGAACTTACAAAATCTTTATAAAATTCAATTCCTTTGAAATTACAATACTAAAAAACCATCAATTTAACGATTCAGTAGTGTCGAAATTAGAATGCTATGAATCCATTAAATTAACGAAGCAAAAGCGTGGAAAATTGGAGAATGTGGTGAAAAATGTCATTTCGGCATATTGTGAGAGTTAGCGGAACCGATTTAGACGGTAATTTGAAGGTTCCACATGCTCTTACGAAAATTAAAGGCATAAGTATTCGATTTGCGGATGTTTTAACTAAATTGGCGGAAATAGATCCGGAAACTCGGTTAGGATTACTACCTGAACGCGATGTGAAAAAGATAGAGGACACGTTAAAGGCGCAAACCGAGGAGACGAATAAAGTACTTCCTGTCTATTTAATCAATCGACCGAAAGATATCAAATCCGGACAAAATCGCCATGTGATCGGCTCCACCCTAATGCTAGTGGTCAAGAGTGATATCGATACGATGAAGCGGACAAGGAGTTTGAAAGGCATCCGCCATCAGCTCGGTTTGAAAGTTCGTGGGCAGCATACGAAATCGACGGGACGAAAAGGCCTGACGGTGGGTGTTCATCGGAAGAAAGGAGGTAGGTAATGAAATGGGAGATCCGAAAAAGCAGCGCAAGAAATATAAATCTCCAAGACATCCTTGGCAGAAAGATCGGATAGAAAACGAGCTCAAAATTCTTGGTAAATATGGGTTGCGAAATAAAAGGGAAATATGGAAGTTCAGAACTAAAGCTGAGCACTACCGTAAGACCGCTAAGAGTTTATTGGCACTTTCTCCCGAAGACGCAAAGAAAATGCAGGATGATTTAATGCATAAGCTGAATCGCTTGGGTATGCTTCCGTTAACTGCCACGCTCGATGACGTGTTAAGTTTAACCATTGACGATCTTTTAGAAAGGCGACTTCAAACTATCGTCGTTCATAAAGGTCTCGCCACAACCATGGATCAAGCCCGGCAGATGATTACCCATGGGCATATTGCCATTGCGGGAGTCCGAATGACTTCTCCCTCTCACATTGTTTTGAGAGCCGAAGAAACTGAAATTGCTTTTAGCCCCGGTTCGCCCTTTAGCAAAGCAGATCACCCCATCCATGCTCATACCACATCCACTACTTCCATCAGTTCCACCTAATTAGAAAAGGTATTAATGAAATAAGGATGAGATATTATGGCTTCTGAAAGAAAAGAGAAAGAAGAGAAGATCATTTGGGGTATTGCCCACATTTTTTCATCTTATAACGATACAATCGTTCATATAACAGACCTAAGTGGTGCCGATACGGTAGCCCGATTCTCAGGTGGCATGATGGTGCGGGCCGACCGTGATGAAGCGACACCCTATGCTGCCATGCAAGCTGCCTTCAAAGCCGCGAAGATGGCACGTGACAAAGGCATTACTTCTATTCATATTAAAGTAAGAGCACCTGGCGGTCATGGACCGAAAACCCCTGGACCGGGTGCACAAGCTGCAATTCGTGCATTAGCTCGTGCGGGCTTACGGATTGGGCGCATCGAAGAGGTGACGCCAGTTCCGCATGATGGCACTCGACGACCCGGTGGTCGAAGAGGGCGGCGTGTGTAATTTGAATAAGAGATGATTAACAAGCATGAAAATTACAATCCTAGACAAAAAAGAGAATTACTTGAAAATGATTATAGAGGATATAGATCCTCCCCTTGCTAATGCATTACGACGAGTGATGATTGCGGAAGTACCGTCGCTCGCTATCGAAGATGTCTGGATAGTGGAAAATAATAGTTCACTCTATGATGAGATGATTTCAGCGCGTCTGGGATTGATTCCCTTAAAAACGGACCTCAAAAGCTATGTTCTCCCATCCAAATGTGCCTGTGCAGGTGAAGGCTGTGCGCAATGCCAGGTTTCTTTCACGCTTAATAAAGAGGCCGCTGAAGGACCGCTGACGGTTTATGCCGAAGATCTTGAATCAGAAGATCCGAAGGTGGTCCCGTGTAACCCGAAAGCGCCCATCGTGGAATTAGTGAAAGGGCAGCGCCTAGTTTTAGAAGCGTATGGCAAACTAGGCATTGGAGAAGAGCATGCAAAATGGCAACCTGTTGCCACCAGTGTCTATAAATATCTGCCCAACATAAAAATCAATTATGAAACATGTGATAAATGCCAAAAATGTATAGATGCCTGTCCTAAGCATATACTCTCTTTCAAGAATGATCAAGTGCAAATTTCTGATTCAATGCTGTGTCATTTCTGCAAAAGTTGTGAAGATATTTGTGAAGTTGAACCCAAAGCGATTCAAGTGAGTTTCGATTCAACCAAATTCATTTTCACAATAGAATCCACAGGTGTCTTATCGTGTGAAGAAATCGTTAAGACGGCCTGTCAAATCCTAAAAGATAAAATAAAAGCGTTTTTAGAAAATTTAGAAACTATGTAGCTGGTGAAAAAGTGGCGAAATCAATAAGAGCAACAGATCCACGACGGAAAAGATTAATTCACGATTGCCGAAAAACAAAACGCAGTTTTTGGAAAAATGTTAGTGCCTTTTTACTGAAATCCCGTAGTAGTCGTGTTGCCGTCAATCTCGCGAAAATCGATAAATACACTGAAGAGCATGATACCGTTCTCATCCCCGGGAAAGTGTTATCCTCAGGGGACCTGACGCATCCCATTACCATCGCCGCCTTTTCTTATTCTAAGAAGGCATTCAAGAAGATTGAGAAGATTGGAGGCGAATTTATTTTTATTGAAGAACTTATGAAAAGAAATCCAACCGGGAGTAAAATTAAATTGCTGATTTAAGAGGGATCAAAATGGGACAACGAGTTATTAACGCTGATGGAATAGTTTTAGGGCGACTGGCTAGCCTGGTCGCTAAAATGCTCCTTCTGGGCGATAAAGTCACGGTAGTTAATGGCGAAAAGGCGGTCATCTCTGGGCGAATTCGCTATAACATTGCACTTTACAAACGACTTTCCAATATTAAAACACATACAAATCCAAAACAAGGTCCTTTCTTTTATCGAAGGCCAAACCTTTTCGTTCGGCGTCGAATCCGTGGTATGCTTCCGTGGAAATATCCGCGCGGGAAGCAAGCGTATAAAAATCTTAAGGTTTATATAGGAATTCCTAAAGCAATGAATATCGATGAATCAAAGATTGAGACCTTTCCTGAATTCTCCATTAACGTATTAAAAGGTCCCTTTATGAGGGTAAGCCAATTGAGTGCTGAACTTGGCTGGGAGTAAAAAGTATGGTGATTTAAGATGGTAAAAATGATTTTAGTTTCAGGCAAACGGAAAACCGCAATTGCACGTGCAGTTATCAAGGAAGGAAAGGGGAAAGTACGTATCAACGGGAAACCTCTTGAGATTTGGGAACCCGAATTAGTGCGATTGCAAATTATAGAACCCCTACTCATTGCAGGAAAAACTTTCACTGACAAAGTTGATATTGAGATCAAAGTGAAATCTGGCGGGTTCATGGGGCAAGCTCAAGCCTCGAGGATTGCTATTGCACGTGCGCTCGATAAGTTCTTTCAAAATCCCACCTTGCGTTCCACTTTCATCGCATATGATCGCACCATGCTGGTCGGCGATTCCAGAAGAGCTGAGGCCAAGAAATTCGGTGGGCCATCCGCACGCACCAGAAAACAGAAAAGTTATCGTTAAATGGATTAAATAGGAGCGTGTATCGAATATAATAATCCCAATAAGATGTTTTACTTGCGGAAAAGTCATCGCGGATAAATGGGAGCCTTTCGATCAGCGAACAAAAGCGGGCGAAGATCCGAAGGCCGTATTGGATGATCTGGGCCTAACTCGCTATTGCTGTCGGCGGATGCTCCTTACTTATGTCAATTTGATTAGTGATATTAGTAAGTTCCGTCAATTAGGTTAGCACTACAATAAGGATAGTACTTACTATTTTTAAAGAGTGTCTTGCCTCTGCACCCGGGAAATGCATATTAACGGGGGAACACGCCGTTGTTTATGAGGCAGCCGCAATTGTCATTGCGCTTAAACTCTACGCCTTTGCTAAGATTGAACTACGGTCGGATACCACTTGTGTTGTTACGCTGAAAAATTATAACCTTCAAGAATCCTTCGTAATGAGCCCCCAGAACTTGCCTCATATTAAACCGAAGTATAAAGAAATTTTGCCGATTTGGCAAATCATTTCTAATATGCTCACCACCTATGGCTTATCGAACGGACTCAATGTCGAAATTTGGTCCGAAATCCCAATTGGCGTTGGATTGGGTTCTTCTTCCGCTACCGCGGTTGCCACCGCTACGGCGATCAGCAATTTATTTGAACTTCAACTAGGACCCGGCGAAATCTCGCAACATGCCTTCGACGGTGAAAAAATTACCCACGCAACCCCTTCTGGCATCGATAATACGATCTCTACGTTTGGTGGCGCCATTCTCTACAAAAAGGGCAAAATAACCCGCATTGAAATCCCCCATCAAATTCCCCTTTTACTCATTAACACACGCATCCCCCGTGAAACCAAGACGCAGGTGACCCAGGTCGCAAACCTGTATAAAGAGTATCCCTCCATTATCAACCCCATCTTTCAGGCTATTGATGCAATCTCCTTAAAAACAGAAAATGCGCTCCGGCTCAAAAAATTATCCCAAATTGGGGAACTTCTGAATTTCAATCAACACTTCTTACGAATTTTGGGCGTTTCAACAAAGGAAATCGATGCCTTAATAGAACTTGCCCTTTCAAATGGTGCCATTGGGGCAAAACTCACCGGCGCAGGTGGTGGCGGCTGCATTTTAGCATTATTTGAGTCCGATGCAGCAAAATCGAAGTGTAGTGCCCAACTTCAATCCTCCGACATCGAATTTTACGATACCAGCGTTAGCGAATTCGGCGCCCGAGTTCTCCAAACTAAAAAATAAGTCGTTTTCACACTAAATCGATGTATTTCCCTCTATCTTTAAGTATAAAGTTTTTAAATCCCATATCTCATAAAGTCAATTATATCCATCTTTCATTATGTAAAATCAATTGGAGATGACAGATAATGCAAAATGCAGGCATTCTTAATTCATTAGTTAAATCGATAGTAGAGGGAGATAAAGAGCAAACATTAGATTCAATCAGCAGAGCATTACAATCGGGACTAAGTATTAAAGAAATTTTGGAAGATGGTATAGTGAAAGGTGCAGAAGAAGTGGGAGGTTTATATGAAAAATCAGAGATTTATTTGCCCGAGTTATTGCTAGCAGGCACTGCTATGACGGCAGCAGTTGATAGTCTAAAGACGCATCTTAGAGAATCAACTGATAAATATTCCAAAGGAATTATATTAATTGGAACTCCAGAAGGCGATATTCATTCTATAGGTAAGGACATTATTGGCACACTATTACGAGCTCAAGGCTATGATGTTATTGATTTAGGTACCGATGTGCTTCCAAGTGTATTTGTTGAAAAAGCGAAGGAAATAAAGCCTCAGGTTATAGGATTAAGCGGTTTAATGACAATTACATTAACAAAAATGCAGGAAATAATTATTTTATTGCGAGAGGCAAACATTGATTCCAAAATAATTCTTGGAGGTGGCATAATCACTGAAAAATTTTGTACAATGGCGGGGGCCGACGACTACGCAACTGATGGATGGGATGGAATTAAAAAAATTAAGAAATTAATAGAATTAAAAACACAGGAGGGGACCTAATATACCTCATGATTGGAAAGCATCCTCAAAAAGATTTACAAATACGTTAATGGGAATAAAAGCAGATAGAGTTCCATTTTTTGCTTTAGTATTGGAACAAATGATTACTCGAATTGCAGGAATAAATGTTAGAACACTATATAGCTCTCCTAAAATTTATGCTAACGCCTCCATAATGGCACATGAATTCTTCAATGTAGATGCAATCGCTCTTCCTACATGTGTTCCAAGTCCCATTGAAGGACTTGCCTTTGCCGAAGCAAATAACAAACCGGACGTCATTAAATGGTTTGACTATGCTCCTATATTTATTAAACAAGGAGAAATATGTAAAACAGAAGAAGACATTGAAAAACTGGAAATTCCTGATCACAATAAAATTAAACTGTGGAAAACGACTTTTGAAGCCTCCAAAATAATTATTGATAAACTAAAATTCCCACAGGCAACTGGTGCTGGAATTTGGAGTGTAGTGCAACAATTGCGGGGAGCGCAAGCATATAAAGATATAAAAGAAAACCCCGAATTATTATCTTTATTGTGTGAAAAGATATATCAATCCAACCTCGATATCTATCGGTGTTGGACTGAAAATGTGGGCCCAGTTCCTATTATTTTTTACTTAGGCTATGCATTTAATAAAACTATTATGAGTTTTCAAGATGCAATGAAATTTGAGGGTCAATACATTAAAAGACTGCAAAAAGAACTCAAAACTCCGATTATTCTTCATAATTGTGGAATGAAACCGTATTTTAAGGAAGTATGCGCCGAAATTGACTTTCTTGCGATAAATGGATCTAATCCAGCTGATATAAACTATTGGATCGATTTTAAGAAACAATTTCCAAAAGTAACTATAATGGGCGCAAATATAGATGTCAGCAGAGAACTGTTCACAGGAGACCCCGCAGAAGTCGAGGAAAAAGTGAAAGAAAATATTCTGAACCTAGCTCCCGGCGGAAGATATATGGTTAGCCCCATCTGTGAATTACCCTTCAATGTTCCTTTGCCTAATGTCTTAGCAATTCCCCAAGCTATTGAAAAATACGGGCACTATCCAATCAAGCAATCCTAATTCACTGAATTAATTATAATTGAGAAATCCATTGGATATGAATAATGTTATGGATATTAGAGAATCTAAGAATTTTGCAGATAGTACCCTGATTGCACCTTGTGGTATAAATTGCGGGCTGTGTCGAGCATATTTAAGGGTAAAAAAACCCTGTTATGGGTGTCGAGGGGGCAACACTAATAAATCTGATAGTTGTTTGAACTGCAAAATAAAGAATTGCGGGATCCTAAGCCAAGATCGGCTTCAATATTGCTATAATTGCTCAAAATATCCTTGTGAAAGAATAACCCATTTGGATTTGCGCTATCGAACCAAATATCACGCGAGTCCAATTGAAAATCTAGCCGTAATTAAAACTGAGGGAATTCAGGAATTATTAAATCGAGAAAAAAGACGTTGGACTTGTAAAAAATGCGGGAACACGATCTGTATGCATAAAGGGCATTGCATCCAGTGCGGGGCCGTTTTTTCTGTTGAAAGAGTAAAATGAGAGACGGAGGACCTTCTAGAAGGCAAAAGCATCCATAATATAATAATTAAGCGGGTCGATTGATTCGGAGTAATTGACCTGACAGATCGGATCGGTTTTTTAATACTGAATGGATTCGTTGTGCCAATGCAGGAAAATTTAAATCAAATGTACAAGTAATAATGCCCTTATGATTTGGATTTTTATTGTGGAGATGAATAAAATGAACACGATTAAGGGTTAAGACTATCCGATTTTCGGCGTGAGCAAATGCTAACACTTCTTCATCAGATTGTGCGCGATCTGCTTTTCTAATTTCCTGAATAGTAAGTACATCATGTCCCAGCTTGCGAAGTTCTTCAACGACTGGGAAAGGAAAGTTTTCATTGGCATACAAGCGGGCCATATTTCAGGCGTCCTCATTTTCTCTAATCTGCTGATCAATTTGATCCCGGTGCGCCCGATAGTAGGCCCACGCATTGATCAAGTCTTCTGCTCGCAAACTTGGATAACACCGAAGTAGTTCCGCCTCACTTGTTCCAAGCTGTCTTGCTCGTACTAATACCCAAACTGGAATACGAGTCCGAACGATGCAAGGATCTCCTCCGCAAATATCAGGAATACTATCGATTCCAGGAACCATTTCTCCGAGATCTCGAACCACCCACTGAAGTAACTGCGCCTTTTCCCCCGGTGTCATCTTAGATAAGAGTTGTTCCACCTCTCGAAGTAGACTCATAATTATCTTCTCTTTCTATTTGTCGTTACACTCATATTATATGTATAGATTCTGCTAAATTTAAATATTTATTATGTATTAATTTCATTCAGTAGGGGTAAAGAAAAGACATGAAAATTAAAATTTTTTGTCTATTCTTTTTGTTAAACGCTCTTTTAATTAATTCCCGTCTAATAATTCAGCCCTCTCAGTCATCTGTTCAGGAACTACCCTTTTCGGATACACCCACCCTGTTATTGAATGAATCCTACGAAAAATCCGTGTCAGTTACCCCCTCTTCTAGTCCTTTAGAGACGCGATTTGGTATAACAATTGCTGTAATTTTGTACAGCGGTTCGGTTTACCTCAAGCTTACCGAAAATACTACAAATTCGACGACAAGTAATTTATTTCTCGATTATTCCCTACCAATAACATGGAACTATTGTGGATTTGATATTGGTTTTGGGATTTATACAATCAAATTCCTTAATAATGAATCTTTGAACGCTACCTTCTCTTTCGTTGTTTATTATAACACCCGATGGATTGATATGTCTCCTCTTTTTCTCTGGGTTATTATTTTAACTCCTCTCACAATCGGGTTAATTCTCTATTTTCACCTTCAGCGGAAACGTGAAAAACAATAAACCCCCATCGCTTTCTTTTATTTCACTCTTTTTTATATTGTGATTCGGTTAACCTTGGCTAGGTTATCGGATAAAAATTCATCAACTTTTCGTTTCTATCCGTTACCGAATCCGATTCAGTTCATTCTTTTTATCTTAAAGCCGCTCCTCACATCATGCATAGCAGCGTTGGTCTCAAAGTGACCTCTGGTCCACTCGTTTCCACCTTGTTTTCATACTTGCAATACGGGCATCTGATGATCCGGTGGCCTTCATGCTTTTTTTCCTTATCACGCATAACCTTTCACCTCTTGGGAATTCGAACTATGATTTTATTGTTGAGTCTGCCATATTAAAGGTTGTGAAGGGACCATGACCTACCATTCGGATCAGCGAACCTACAAATGCTCCACCTGTCACACAAAATATACGAAAATCGTCAAATCCGATGGGACTGAAGCTATCCGGGGCAATGTGGATGTCTACTACACCAAGAATGCGGTGCTGCGGAAATTATGCGGGATTGAAGAGCAGGACTCGGAAAAAAGGAAGAAAGTAAAAAAGAACCAGTACAAGAAGTCGCTCAAGAAGAGCAGGCAAAAAGCTTCCGCAAATCAAACCAGAGAGCAGCTTACGGAGTATGATCCTGACCTCAGAAAGAGTCTGCAACACAAGTATGCCACTGTGGGCTTTTATACTTCCTTACGAAAAAAAGAGGAAATTACGCGGATGGGTCTTTCCATGGCATCGGGATGTACTCGTCTAGGAAGGGGCAGCTGAGCGGCTTCTCATGGGTCTTCGTGAGGATCGTGCATTGGCGTTTGCAGTAATCACAGATGAATAAATTATAATCCTCATTCCTCTTAGCAATCATACCGCTTTCCAACACTTCCATCTGGTTTCTCATTCTTCAAATCTTCATTAACTGAGTGGAGTTCGAGCTCCGCTATCTTTTTTTCATTGGTATTACATAATTCATTTTCTTATTTGATCATCCTTCAAACAGAAGAACTTTGAAGGCAAGAGTAGGGGGACGGGCGGGCAGCGAATCGAGGGTAAGGTTACTCCACACTAGAAAAAAATTACATTTATTTTATTTCATTCGCCTCCAATCCTAAAATTAATCGGATTATCTTCGAGGAGATAGCGAAAAAAGAAAACGCTTTACAGCCTAAAAACAAATTTTATAGAGATAATTGGTAATTTTGATACTTGTTCTTTAAAATATTCTTGATAATATTAAAAAGATTTATTCTTATTAGGCACTCAACTTCTTTGATTAACGGTGCTCCTCAAGAAGGGGTAAAAGTCTATCCTTACGAGATTTGAGTTAAGGTCCTTGGAAATTATAAGGGCGAGGACGCGTATGATTTGTTTGTCTATAGTATTAAATAAAAAAATTAATAAATAAAAAAATTAATAAGAAAAATACCATTGAAGTAAGAAGAATACCAATGAAAGAAAAATAGAGGTATAAGAAAATGTCAAAACCCATGTACATGAAGTCTAATAAAGAGATTCCTGAAGAATTGTTGAAAAAATCGTTAGAAGCCCTCGAAATTGCCAGAGATACTGGAAAGATTAAAAGAGGCATCAACGAGGCGACCAAGGCTATCGAACGCGGTCTGGCGAAACTAGTCTTAGTAGCAAGTGATGTCGAACCCCCTGAAATCGTGGCTCACATTCCCCTGCTATGCGAGGAGAAGAAAATACCCTTAACCTTTCCAGGGAATAAGAAGAAACTCGGTAAATCCGCAGGGATTGATGTAAATACGAGTTGCGTGGCAGTTCTTGAGGCCGGTGACGCGAAAGATCTGATCAAGGACTTAGCCGATAAACTGGCGGCCCTATAGGTAAAAAGGAAAATGACTGACGATAGGTAAAAAGAAATGACTGAAGAATACGAAATAGAAGAAGTCGTCGAATCCGAGGTGATTCAAATCATTGGACGTACAGGAACCACCGGTGAAATCAACCAAGTTAAAGTCAGAATTTTATCTGGACGAGACAAAGGGCGCATTTTAACCCGCAATGTTAAGGGTCCGATTCGATTGAAAGATATCGTGATGCTCCGCGAGACGGAGCGGGAAGCGCGTAAAATTAAAACACCTTAGGATCAAAATCAAGGAAGAGTGAGATTATGGTCAAGATAAGAGCGTGCACATTCTGTGGGAAAGATATTGAACCCGGCACCGGAAGTTTATATGTCCGCCGTGATGGGACTGTTCTTTACTTTTGTTCCACCAAATGCTACAAGTCTCGGTTAAAGCTGGGCCGGAATCCCCGTAAATTGAAATGGACTAAGTTCTACCAGAAGCCTCAGATGAAATAAATGCCTGAGACCGAAATTCGTCCGTATAAGAGCACAGATTTCGATTCAGTAATTGAAGTTTACGAGCATCTATGCTCCTTCTACGGATTGCCTTTTAATAGAGAAAAGAGCCATAAGTTCTTTTCGTCCCTACTCTATTTTCAACAATACCATACCCTAGTTGCGCTCGATAAAAAAACGAAAAAGGTAATTGGATTATTATTCTCCCAACTTGAAACTGAAGCGACCCAAGAAACCTGCGGTTGTATAAAACAGATTTATGTTGAGGAGGAATACCGCAGATCGGGCACAATGACCCTCCTTATTGAGAAAGCCATTAATTATTTCAAGGAAATCAAGGTGGATCAAGTCGCAATTCATCTACGAAATGAAAATCTTCCGTATGTAAAATACTATTTGCAGAAGTTTGGTCTCTCTCCCGTTGCTACTATCGTGGCAAAGTCGCTTAAATAAAAGAGATTAGAGAAGTACGTTTTCTACAATTACATCCGCAAAATTTCGGATCGTTTGATCATCTACATGCGGGCAATCGTCTTTCAAGAGTGGAATCAATTTTCTATTTGTTTCATCCTTTAAATTGTGATTTTCACTTAGCATTTTACAAAGTTGGCGTAACTGAACCGTAGAATCCTTCTTATATTTTATCCACTTCTTAATATACGCGTTGATCTTATCGATAGCCTTGGGATCCTTTTGTAACTTCGTAAAATCTTTCCAAAGTTCCAATTCCCGTGCTCCTGTCGCTGGACTATCCGAGGCGTGAACTGAATTAACACCGCCCCAAATCCCGTATTTCCCTCGAACCGAATTTGGATCGGCTTTCTGCACGAAGGTGGCTCCGAGAAAACTGCGAATGGCTTGAATATTGCCCTGCACGATCATCGCCAAAACTGGAGCTGAACGAATTGATTTCACAAGCCAAGGGAAGAAGGGCTTCCCGTCGTGCTCCTGATAATGTTTTTTAGCTAACTCTTCAGTTATACGTACCTCTTGAAATCCAAGAATGGACATTTCTTTATTATTTAAAAATTCTTGTAAAATTGCAGCACCCACTTTCTTCCTTAAGACCGCGTCCGGCTTTAAAAAGATTAAACTTTCTTCCGATGTCAAATTATTTCCATCCACGTCAAAATATTTTTTAATTTTAAATTAATTACTTTACTTATTATTTGAATTGAAAAATTTTATTAGCGACAAAACATTCGAGTTTTTAAGAGTTCAAAATTGAAGGTCACTAAAAATGGATACGAAAACGCTGAAAATTATGGTGCTAGGCTTAGCCAATGTTGGGAAAACCTCTATTTTATACACTCTAGAGAAAAAATATAGTCTCCTAGGGACTTTAGCCCCAACCAAAGGGATTGAGAGGTCATCCATCAAAATTCTTGGATTCCAAGTCAGTGCTTGGGACTTAGGCGGTCAAGAGCAATATAGAAAGGCGTTTCTTCAGAAAAACATTTTATTTGAACAGACAGATATGCTTATTTTTGTCTTGGATGTTAAAGAGCCTAAAAATTATGAAATCGCTTTTGACTATTATCAAAACATATTAGAAATTTTAACGGAGTTGAACCAGAGTCCTGTGACTCTAATTTTATTGAATAAGGTGGATCCCGATACCAAGCATTCACCCGAAATGCGCAAAAACATAAAATTACTCACGGATATGTTCCAAGCGGGGTCTAAAAACTTTGAAGTGAATTTTTTTGAGACGTCTATTTACGATGAATGGTCGTTGATAAAGGCCTTTTCGCATGGGATTCGAAAGCTCTCCACCAAAACGGAATTGTTATCTCAGAATTTGGCTGAATTTGCCAGAAAAATCCTCGCAACCGCCATGATCCTATTAAATCAGAATGGGTATCTCATTGCAGAATATGTCTATTCAAATAATGAACAGCGCGCCTTTTCGTGTCAGAGCATTTCCACGCAATGCATGTACATGTATTTAGTGATGAAAGAGCGGAGTATTGTTCCTGAAAAGATCACCGTGGATTTAAAAGATGAATATATTGTTTTTCGGGAAGTAAATATTGAAGATGAACACTTCTTTATCATCTTTAATTCAAAGGTTCCCCGATCTCTTGATTTATTCACTGAATTTTTCCCGGCGTTTGCAGCGCAAACGAAAGATATTATTAAATACTTCTTCGCTTAAAAATAATTAAAAAGGTGAGAATTTTGTCTATACGGCAGCCTATAATCTGCGTATTGGGTCATATAGATCACGGAAAAACGAGCTTACTTGATAAAATACGCTCTACCAGTGTAGCATCGCGCGAAGCCGGGTTAATAACCCAACATATTGGCGCTAGCTTCTTGCCCGTTGGAGTCATTAGTCAAATTTGTGGTTCGCTAATTCAAAAAACCGGGTTTCAATTAAAAAATATTGATGGGCTTCTCCTTATAGATACGCCAGGGCATGCCGCCTTTATTAATTTACGGCGGCGTGGAGGTGCCGTTTCTGATCTTGCGGTTTTGGTCGTAGACATCAACCAAGGGTTTCAAGAGCAGACCTTTGAGTCGTTACGAATATTACGTGAGCGAAAAACACCGTTTTTAATTGCTGCCAATAAAATAGACATGGTTCCCGGGTGGAAATTTTATGAAACCTCCTTTTTAGAATCATTTAAAAAGCAGCCGCCGAGCGTCCAGGAGGAATTGGATAAGCGCATTTATGAAATGATGGGCATTTTATCTGAGGAGGGGCTAATCTCCGACCGGTTCGATAGGGTAAACAATTTTACTACCACCATAGCGATTGTACCGACGAGCGCAAAGACTGGCGAGGGTATCCCTGAATTATTAATGGTACTTTCAGGTCTTACAATCCAATTTTTGCAACAGCGGCTGAAAATTTCCAAGGGCGCGGGCAAAGGGGTAGTACTAGAGGTAAAGGAGGAACCGGGTCTTGGCTATACCATTGATGTCATACTCTACGATGGAGTCATTAAAAAGAACGATACAATCATCGTAGGTGGCTTGGATCAGACGGTTCAAACGAAGATTCGAGCTCTACTTCTTCCGAAACCCTTAGATGAGATTCGCGATCCCCGCGAAAAATTTAGTTCAATTAATTCTGTTTCAGCAGCAGCGGGCATCAAGATTGCGGCCCCCAACCTCGAACATGCCATCGCTGGAGGTCCCGTCCTCGTTGCAAATAGCCCCTTACAACAGGAAGAAGCCATTAAGACCATCGATGCCGAGATCAAAAGTATCAGGATCGATACGGATTCCTCAGGGATTATCCTGAAAACCGATACACTCGGGTCCTTAGAAGCGATAGTTGATTATCTCCGACGCGAAAAAATTAAAATCAGAAAAGCGGACGTTGGCTATGTCTCAAAACGGGATGTCGTTGATGCCGCCATCGTAAAAGATACCGATCCCCTTTCCGGAGTTATACTCGCTTTCAATACGAAAATCTTGCCTGATGCAGCTGAAGAAGCAAGCCGACAGGATATTACTATTTATCAGAACAATATAATTTACGGTTTAATCGATGAATACGTTACTTGGTTCAAGCAGCGGTCAGAAGAACTGAAATCAGGTGAATTGGATAAAATAATGAAATCTGGAAAAGTTGAATTTCTCCCCCAATTTATTTTCCACCGATCCAACCCCGCTGTAATTGGTGTACGAGTGCTTACCGGTTCGATCAAACCGAAAGCTTCATTAATCGATGCAACAGGCAAAGTAATTGGGGTAATCAATCAAATACAAGACAAGGGTGAATCTCTTCCCCGCGCTATTAGAGGACAAGAAATTGCCATTTCGATTAAAGGTGCCGTCGTTGGTCGTACCATCAAAGAAGAGCCAAACCAAGTATTCTATGTTAATCTCCCTGAATTCGATTTCAAGTTGCTTAAAACCAAGTTTAAAGATGAATTAACCACGGAAGACAAAGACACCCTTGAAGAACTCGCGAAGATCAAGCGCCAAGAAAAAAAGTTTTGGGGAATTTAATTTTCCTAATTCCTCTCAACCTTTAGAAAAATTCAAATGTTGATTCTCCTTACAAATATAAAAACTTTAAATGATGATTATTCGTAAAATTATTAAATTTCTACAAAATGGTGAAAGCCTTTGTCTAAAGAAGAAGCTGGCGTTCGATTAGTGATAGCAGATCCGAAAAAGGGACGAACCAAACAGATTGAAATTGAAGATGAGAAATTAAGCACCTTAATTGGAGCAAAAATAGGCGATAAGATCTCCGGAAATCCCTTTGGATTCCCCGGCTATGAATTTCAAATTACCGGTGGCTCATCTGAGAATGGGACTCCCATGCGATCTGATGTTCATGGTGGGATTCGGAAGAAGATTCTGCTGAGCACAGGTCCCTGTTACCACCCTGAAGAGAGGGGTTTGCGCCGCAGGAAAATGGTTCAGGGCAATATGATCACTGATGAGATCGTCCAGATTAATCTAAAAGTGGTTGAATGGGGTAAAAAAGAAATTTTCGAAGAGAAAGAAGAAGTAACCGAGAAAAAAGAAGAAAAGAAATTCGCATTCCCAATTAAATTTGAATAAATCTATACTGTTGGAGGATTCCCATTTGCCAGCTATCGAGAAGGGTCAGTGTGAAGTCAATATTATGACCTGCGGTCATGTTGATCACGGGAAAACAACGCTGGTACAGGCTCTGAGTGGTGAATGGACTGACCGCCATTCTGAAGAGCGGAAACGGGGTATCTCCATTAAATTAGGCTATGCAGATTCGGTTTTTCTCAAATGTCCCTCCTGCGAACCTCCCCAATGCTATACCACTGCGGCACTTTCGCCTGATTATAAATGCGTTTACTGTGGTTCTGAACTGGAATTGCTACGTCGAGTCAGCTTCGTGGATGCGCCGGGGCATGAAATCCTGATGGCGACCATGATCTCCGGTTCCTTCATAATGGACGGGGCCTGCCTCGTGATCGCTGTCAATGAACCGTGCCCACAGCCTCAGACGCGTGAACACTTTGAAGTTTTAGTCATTACCGAAAAAACAGGATTAGTCATAGCGCAAAATAAAGTGGAACTGAAGTCAAAGGAGGATGTCAAGAAACATTACCAGGATATTCGGAACTTCACGAAAGGCACCTTTGGGGAAACGGCACCTGTTATTCCTATTTCAGCGATTCATAAAGCTAATTTGGATGCACTGGTCCAAGCTTTTGAGCAACGCATTCCAACACCCAAACGCGATCCTACTAAACCGGTATATATGTATGTAGCCCGGTCCTTTGATGTAAATAAACCCGGGGCGAGGCCGGATGACTTGGTTGGGGGCGTCATCGGCGTTTCTGTTGCACAAGGCATCATCAATATAGGCGATGAGATTGAGATTCGCCCTGGATTGAAAACTGAGCAAGGTTACGAGCCGATTATTACCAAAGTTGAGAGCCTACATGCAGGCGGAAATGTACCACTTGAGAAAGCGCTGCCAGGTGGGCTTATCGGTGTGGGCACGCAATTGGATCCTTCGCTCACCAAGGCGGATGGGCTCATAGGGCATATTGCTGGGGCGCCCGGCACACTGCCTGAAACAATCTCTAAATTGGAAATGGATGTCAAATTGCTTGACCGAGTGGTCGGTATAAAAAAGGTGGAGGAAATCATAAAAACCGAAAAAATAAAGGAAAAAGAACCTTTAATGCTCAATGTAGGCATTTCCATGACCGTTGGTGTCGTTACCTCGGTCGTTAAAGATCATATAACGATGCCCTTAAAACGTCCCGTCTGCCCAGCAGTTGGTCAGCGAGTAGCCATTAGCCGCCAGATTGCGGGGCGATGGCGTCTTATCGGCTTCGGAATTGTCACATAAGTTTTCCGAATGTTGCTATAATTAAGGGAGAGAACTTTATCATTTTGAAAATTTTATTGGATACGAACTTTCTATTAATTCCAGCGCAATTTAGAATCGATATCTTCCAAGAAATTGACCGGATTATCACCCAGAAATACGATCTCATTATTATCCCCCACATTATTAATGAATTAAATGAAATCGCAAAAAAATCGAAAAAATATGAAAGTGAGGCACGTATCGCCCTCGAGCTAGCGAAGAAATGTCAAATAGTGGAAATTGACCCCCCAATACAAGGGATTAAAGAGGTAGATGAAGTCATTCTCCAATCCGCAATAAATCATAAATGGATTGTCGCTACGAACGATGCAGCTCTCCGAAAAAAATTACGATCCCGACAGATTCCCACTATTACTTTACGAAACAAAGCACATTTAACGCTTGAAGGCGATATCCCATAAAAGATAAAAAGATAAAACGAATAATAAAGTTTAATTTCCGAGAAAGATTTTTTTTGATGAATCGAAGGTTGGTTTGAATTGTTCAAGATTATAACAGTTCGTGATATCGTTCGCATCCCTCCCAATCGATTTGAGCCGCGGGAGGTCTTAAAAAAAGTGGCACTGGATATCATCCGTAAAGAATATGAAGACAAAATCACAGGCAATTTAGGCTACATTATAACCGTAATAGAGGTTATTGATATTGGCGTTGGAAAGCTTGTTCCTGGAGACGGTGCCGCATTTCACAATATAACTTTCAAAATTCTCGTATTTAAACCCGATTTACATTTCATTGTCGAAGGCGAAGTAGTGGAAGTCGTTGATTTCGGCGTTTTCGTCCGCCTCGGGCCGCTCGATGGACTTTGCCATGTTTCCCAAGTCACTGATGATTTCATTACCTTCAATGCGAAAAACGCATCATTATTAGGGAAAGAAACCGGGAAAGTCCTCGTCGCAGGCGATCACGTTCGAGCGCGCATTGTAGCGGTCTCGATTGGGACTGGCGGCAGTCGCTCTGGCAAACTCGGGCTTACCATGCGCCAACCTTTCCTCGGGAAGATCGAGTGGATTGCTGAGGAAATCGATCGCCACCTTCATCCAGAAAAGTATGTAAAGAAAAAAGAGGAAGAAGGCGCCGAAGAAAAAGTCGAAAGAAAGGCCGGTGGCGCCGCCAAAAAGCAGAAAAAGAAAGGGAAAAGACAATAAAGTTCTAAATGAGGATTTCTTATGCGTGATAAAGCTTGCAGAACCTGCCATCGCTTAGAAGCAGATTCACAACAATGTTCTTCCTGTAAAACCTATACTCTCTCTCCAGATTATTCTGGCCTCGTGATTATCGTTAATCCTCAAGGCTCTAGGATTGCTTCCAAATTAAATATCGATGAACCTGGCAAATATGCCTTAAAGGTCAGGTAAATGGAACGAAGGACTAAAATTTTAAAGTTAACAGAGGCGTTGCGGACTATTTTAAAAAAGCCCCTAGGCTTGTTGATAGAAGGCACGGTGAAGGATACCACGAAAAAAGCCCTAAAACTGCTCGAAGGCAAAAATCCGCCTTTACTCGTGGGAGTCGGAGATATTTGCGTTCGGAGCCTCCTCCAAAAAGGGATCAAACTTCATCTCTCTATCATTGATGGTAAAACTCTACGCACCAGTGAAGAATTTGTTGATGTCGCAGCAGATGTTTCAATCGAACTCGAGAATCCCCAAGGGTATCTCGTCCCAAAAGCGTGGAATCTCATTGAGAACGCTTATAAATCCAAAAAGCGGACTGAAGTTTTTGTGAAAGGAGAAGAGGATCTCCTGACGCTCCCCTCGGTTCTCCTTGCTCCCTTAAAAAGTATCATTTTTTACGGTCAACCGCCTATTCCTGCTTTCAATATGAATGCCGGTTTGGTGATGATTACGGTTACCGAGGAAAAAAAGCATGAATTTATTGATTATCTCAACGCAATGGAAGTGGTTAGTTCTATTATCTAGATTATACAATGCTCAAAAGCTTTGTGAAGCATTACCCGAATGAAGAAATCCTTCGTAAATTCTCTTTAAAGGTTAAGGGCAGCCTAAATATGTAAACTTTTCTAGAAACTGGCTTATTATCAAGACGATGCAGTATCCGGATAATCTGTCTTCAAGCTTTTGAGCCCAAAAAATTAATACCTAGGCCAGGGAGACAAGCGCCTGGAAGTCTTCGAGAAACGCGAGGGCGACGGTCCAGCTACCAATGCGGGAAAGTAGCGCGTCTAAGACTTGGCTATCACCTCCTATACTTAATTTTTGACGACGCTCCCACGAAATAAAAAAAGTTGGGGAGAATTTGGATAGTGCGTTCTGTTTCTGTGTGAGCAACGCCCATTCTCGAACGGAATCACGATAAATAATTTGGAAGGGGCTTTCAACCGGGAGATTCTCGCATAAATATAAGTCCTTCAACCCAACCCCCTTGCAGAAATTGTAAAATAAGGCACACACCAACAGAATATGGTATTTCAATGACGTGTAGGGGTATTCACGTGCTTCTGAAAAGAGATTCAATAATTTCGAGTCAAGAATTGCTCGGTGCAATTTTATGCTATCAGAGTCAGCGAAAAGGTCCGCTAGCTCGAGTCGGTGCTGAGCGACAAGGGCTCGCGGGTTGTATAGATTAAGGGTTCGGAACACGAGCGATTTTCGATAGTAAGCAGTCTCAAAGGGCTCTCTCAGAAATTTACGGCCCAACCATGCGGCAATCCCATCCGCCCTCTTTGCTAATTCGGAAGGCAGCGCCGTTTTATGAGCTAACGCCCCCGCAACCCGGACCTTGTGTAAGTCGTGCCGTAGCACCTGCAAGAATTCATCTATAACAGCCATTAAGCCAAAGCCTCCTTTTTCCAGTTATGGACCATGAATTCCCCAAACCCAAATTGTCCAAACAGCCCTTTCCTCAAGATTCCTTTTTTCGCGATTGCAGGGATCGATTTACCCGCTTTAATTCGGAAAAATTGCCCCGGGGCGATTACCTGGAGCAAATTCGCTTTATTGTGGTTCCAGATCCTCATTTCCATGTGCCGACACTTATACCGCTCAACGTAAGGGGGCATAACTAGGCTAGGCGATAGTAAAGTTAAGTGGGATGCTTGATCGGGAAATTGCAACTGATCAACATCAATTTCAATAGAATCTTGCAAGCTCACCATGCCAAAACCGCAATTGCGATTCCCTCCCAATTGAATTAATTCTTTATCCTTGAGTAGTTCAATGAAATTCTCCGGAGGATTCACGATGTCGAAAGTCACCGCCTCAGGCAGAAAGAAATACCGATAAGCACGCCGCTGACGACGTTTATCAAACCAAAGTTCAAAATAGGGGTGGAAAAAATAGTTCTTGGTCCGATAGGAAAAGAACTCCTCATAGGTCTTCGGCTGACTCAATGTTAAATTTTTGGTGAAAATACCGATACTCGTATCCACCTGCACCGAAAGTGCGTGCCGGAGCGCGTTCCCTGAAATGAAATGGGGGGTTCCCCCATATTCAGTTTCAAACCGAAAGAGCAGGCGGAGTATCTTGGACATTTTTAACAGCTTCCTCCTTTACAATTGGGAATTTCGTTCGTTCTAAAGCAACTAACTGTTGAAACTCTTTTTCCAGATTTTCCGCATCTTCCTTCTTCATGCTGAATTGGATCTTATACCCTTTGGCTTCCTCATCCCCAGCATCACCCTGATCTTCGACCGCCTCGTCCGAAGCGCCGTTCTTGGATCGTTTCTTCGCTTTCTTCGGTTCGACCGGGAGCACTGCCGCCCGTCCATACCCCGCGGATCGCATGCCCCCTAACATGAAATCAAACTGATACTCTTGCACCATCTTAGTCAGAAATTCTAGCCCTTTGGCGATAATGATTTCTTGGGAGGGATTCGGCTGGCGCAAAATGAGTTTGAAGGGTGCTTCAATCATCACTCCCGCCAGATGCTCGACCGTCATAAATACCAGATGCGTCTTAGTCCGGCACCGCGGGCTATTATTGATGACCTCCACGCGCCCGCTCCCCATAGATGCGAATACCTTATTGACATTTTTCGTCACGGTCCCGTCTCCGCTGGTTGTCGGGAAAAAATAGACTGATTGCACCATTAGGTTCCCCGGTTGCTCTAAATCCCCAAACAAATTGTAGATGGGACACCCCCCAGCGGCTTTACAGTCCCCGCGCGAGTGATATCCCGCCGCCACATCATCCTGAAAGTAGGGACGGGTGCGATCTGCGGTTACGCTAATAGTGTTCAGAGGGTGACACACGCTAACCCCATTTTGGAGGAAGAGCTGTTCGATTGCGTGCCGCAACCATCCCCTAAGTGTCTGTCCTCCAATACGTCCAAGCTTCGCAAACGGTGATTGCTTCTTTCGATCCATTTCATTTTTAGCATGGGTTATTAAAACTAAATTGTTGCTCCGGGTAGTCACGGATTCCCCTAAAAATTCATAATCAATTACTTTCATTTCTTTTTTTGCATCTCCTTATTCTTGCTTCTCATTTTTTTGTTTCAAAAAATCTATTTAACCTCATATATAAAAAAATAAGCCTTAATATTTAAACTTTTCTGAAACTGGCTTTTATTTGGGCTCCTTTTCCTATGTGCTTCTCTTATACTATTGTTATTACATAAAAGGAGTTGCAGTAGGGGCTAATTTACAATAAGACGACATATAATCCCTTTAAAAAATCGTGATAAGTTAATTAGTAAGGAATCAAAAAGAAAATTCTAAAGGAAATATTTTTTTCCTTGTTTAATAATTACAAAAAGTATAACAAATAATACAATTTCTTGCACATTCCAAAAAAGTAGAAAATTAAACCAACTTCGAAATAATCGCAAAAGTCCCATTATTTCGAGGGAGACCGGCAATCAGCAAAGGTGTCTCGGGTGGAAAATGGGGATGTTCGAAATATCGGCAAAGACTTGATTATTTTGAGGGAGCACGATGCTGAGGAAAAATGTCTCGGATGAAAAATGGGATGTTCGAAATATCGGCAAAAACCTGATTATTTTGAGGGAACGCGATACTGAGGAAAAATGTCTCAGGTGAAAAAAAAATTTCTAATCTCAAAAAGCCTTAATCAGGACTTCTGAAATGACTCAGATCATATCGAAAAAAGGGAGCAGTCGGGTAAGTCCTAAAAAATTAGGGATATGTAGTGTCTTAGGACGATTAGAAAATTATGTTAAGGCAGAAAAATTTGAAATGACCGATCTCCGCGATTTTCAAAGGAAGGCCTCCAGGGTATTAATTCGGGGCGGCAATATTTTCCTAGTCGTTCGAACGGGTGGTGGAAAGACACTTATTGCCTTCGTATGCCTTTTTTTAGCGCTAATGAGGGGGCAAATTGGGGTCTATTTAGTGCCCCACAACCAGTTATTATCGCAGAAGGTTCAACAGATTCAGCAATTTTTTGGGGACGAGGCTCACGTGATTTACCTCTCAGGGGAGGGCAAGCCGCCACCGACCGAATTACGCAAAAATCAGGGGAAGCTAATCATAGTGGCAACTTACGAAGCATTTCGGAATTTTCTCTTTCAAGTGCAGAACCGTGAGTATTTTTCCGCTCGGCAATGTTTTGGTGCAGTGGTGGTGGACGAGGTTCATATGCTCCAAGATTCCACACGGGGAGTCGCGCTCGAAACGATGCTTTATAAATTAAAGACCGAGTATAATCCACAATTTTGTTTCCTGAGTGGGACCTTTAATGAGGCGAGCGCAACTTGGTGGAGCACGCGCTTGGGGTGCCTCCCTATCTACTATGACCCAGCACGGACTTTTAAATTTCGAGAAGTGAAAAGGACAGCCTCTCAAAAAACAACTCAAGCGGTCGTAAATGAAAAAATTGAGAAGGTTCTTCAACTCATAGAAGAATTTATAGAAGCCCACCAAGATGAATCGTACCTTCCGTCCAAATTAATTTCAGGGAAAATGCTCATTTTCTGTTATTCGCGAAATTCCGCTGAGAAAGTAGCGGAGGCGATCATAAAGAGATGGGGAATTGGGACCGAAATTTATTGCGACTACATCCATGCGGGACTCGCTCGCGAGGAGCAGCGGAAAATTTTTGAGGAATTTAAACAACCCGATGGCATTCGCATCCTTTGTTCGTCCCCCCTGCTCGAGACCGGAATTGATGTACCTGAGATTGAAACCATTATCGTTACCGACCCTGAAAATTTTGACGCCATTCGGCTCGCCCAAATGTGCGGGCGGACGCGTGAGGAAGAGGGCGAAGTTATTTTCCTCATTCATTGGAATGACAGAGAGGCTATTCTAAGTAAAATCATATTTAATCCGCAAGATAACCATAAAATAATTGGATTCAAGTTAGAGGATGTGGAGAGCCAGATTTCGAAAGGAAGAATCGATCTCTCTGAAAAATATCGCCTGACCCTCGAAACCTTGTTCAGGCACCAATTATCCAAGAGCCAATTAGCTAAAAAATTGCACAAATATAACCTGACAGAAACAGCGGATCAAGAATCCCAAGAAGAAATAAACTCGCTCGAACAAATTTTTGAAACCTTTCTCGAATTTTATTTGAATCAGGAACAAACACGATATATGAAAAAAGGCGAAGAGGCCAGACTCCTCCAATCGATCACAGAGGCATTACGAAACCCGCAAACAAAGAAAACATCACGAGAAAGGGTCGGGACGATTAATCTTAAAGAAATATTAAGCTATTGCCAGGATAATATGCTGATTCGGCGAAGCGGGGGACGGTACTCCTTGACTCATATTGGCGCCGCAGTCGTTGAAAGCGGATTACAGGTCGAAGATGCAAGTCGCGTCATTCGACTCTTTGTGATCGAGGAAATCGGAATGGTGTTCTTAGCCTTGGGCGAAAAACTGCGGGGCGAACACGATCCTTCAAAAGCGGAGGCAAAGCGGAAACTGTTTTCGCTCCACTGCCGTAACCTAATTGCCAATTTGATGACAAAAAAAGCTTTTCCCGATCCACGGCTTTATATCGAAAATATTAATGCGGTTTGGCTCATCGGGAAGTGGAGAGCCATTTGGTACTTTCTTCGTAACTACAATATCCAAAAACCTACGGAAACAGAATTGAATCGGCAGAAATATGGAATTTCAGAGGGTGATGCAGAAAAATTTCGGCGAACCGCCATCTGGATCGCCAGCAGTCTCCACACCCTCTATGGCGCATTTAAATTACACCAATGGACGTTAGAAACGACCCCATCCCAGTATTACTCACTTCCCCCTCGATCCTTTTTCGACCAGAATCAGACAGTACTGCTTCGCCTGCAACGGATTATTGAACGCTTTCAGGGAAAGAAACTGAATCGTCCTGAGAAACCTTGGACCCGCCGTCATCCAGTCCATATCACTGAATCGCGTTATAGCGATCTGATCGAGGATATCCTGAAGACGCAGAAGCAAAGAGGCGCAACGATTAAAGAGATTCAAGACCTACTCAAAAAAAAGAGAAAAAAACTCCTTGAGAAAGGAAAAAAGGATCAGCTGGAGGAGTTTAAAGGGCTTTCCCTACATCCTTCCTCAATTTCTGCTACTCTCAACCAAACCTTAAAAGGAAAAACCACAAAAGCATTAAAATACACCGGGGCTGCGCATCGGACTCCCGCTCGTTATTGGCTAAAGAGGTACAAGCCACAGAGGAGCCAGAGGCATTATTGTCAGGAATGTGCTTTCTTTGCGAGGAAGAAGGTTTATAAAGTGATGAAGACCAATGAGAAGACTCACTGCAAAAATGGGAAGGTTGAACAAGTCTGCAATTCAGGGTTGCAGGATGCCTGCCCAGAAATTCAGCAGAAGACAAAGCCACTCCTTCTCATTCACGATTTTGAAACGCTCGATGGTGAGCTAAGATGTCCCCAATGCGGTCGATATGGGACAATTCAACCCCCTACCGCCCAGAAACTGACCATATGTAACAAATGTCGAGTCTTGTTATGGCAAGTACGCTTAGGTCGATATGCAGGGAAATTAAATGTGCAAATCCCACCCCATCGCATAAGAACGGAAAATGGATATCTCTCTGTAGAATTGGAAACGAAAAAACGGACAATTTTTTTGAAAGAGGGCGAAACGCTACGTGTGCGTGGCGCTAAAAAAACGGGCATCCCACTCGTCTCAATCGCCGGAAGGGGAGGCTACACCTATTTCCTAGATGAGGTTTTACAAATCATCTTAGCTGGAGGGCAAATCGGCATAGGACGCGACATCCTGGAGCGCCATCGCATCCCAATCATACAATTCGCCGATGCACAGATTGCAGCTGCTAAGCAGAAGGAGGTAAAAGCGGAGGAGCTGCGATCAGCCATAAGCTCTCTGCCGGAAGATCGTCTACTGAAAAAAGCATGCGAGTTTACCATCGCTAAGATATTATCAAACATCTATTATACCTTAAAAATAGAAAAAATAATTCCTGCGAACCCTCATTCAAGAGAAACGGGAGAGGAATTAGCATTCAGGCAATATGATTACCTTGCCCGATGCCTCGCGATTCTCAGAGAGCGAACGGATTTTGAATCCTTTACCTCCTCTCATTCAGATACTGTCCCTCTATCTGTAGAGAAAGCTCTTAATAAATTACGTAGCCAGGAGGGCAACGCCGAAATCGCCGCTTGGGATGCAGTTAAACAAGCCCTTCCGAAGGATTTTCAATTTGAAGGGCGCCAATTGCACCGTTACGTCCGAAGTGCTCTTGCACGAGGCGTGAAGGCATTAGATCCTTTCAATAGCGCCCTGAATTATTTGTACTATCTACTTGCAGAACAAGTCAGTGAAGCATTGGGCGCTGCGGGATTCAGTAAATATTACCCTGGTCCAGGACTTCTTCATCGGCGTCAGCGATCCCGCATTGTCCCTTCAAAAGCAGAGCACAAGGAACATCACGAGTTGCTCTATGATTTCATGGATTCTTATCGTGCCCCTTTCCGATTCCACCTCTTGCGCGCCTTTCAGCAGTCGGAATCTCAAAAATATATTGAACCAGAATTCAGTCCATCACTCGCTGAATGGCGCGAAAAGAATCACGTCAATGAACTGGATTTCGAGTCCTCCTATGACGATTGGCATCGCCGCATCTATACTCTCAATAACCAGGGCACCTCCAAAATGAACCAGCTCTTCAAACTGATTTGCACCCAACGGTTTTCGTATAAAAATGAAGAAAGAACCTTGCAAGAAATCATTTCAATTGAAGCGAAGGATTTCGCCAAATTCCTATTACAAAAAGACGCGTCACATATCCCCTTCAGAGCATCCGATGAAACTGCCCTCAAGGACCAAATTAACCATTACTTCAACAACATCAAAGAAATAATGGAATACCTCGAACCGAATACCCCTCCGTCCTTAGCTAGACCTCCGCCTCCCGAACCTATCGTCTCGCAGATCCTTTTCCATAGCTCCATTCGCCATACGATCGATGGAAAAACCTTTAGGCCACTAATATTTCGCGACTTCTTCGATTATAGGAAGATAAAAGCGTTTCTCCAAGCACAAACTCCCCACCTTCCTGACTTCATTATGTGCTTGTCAGTAAATCATTCCCTTAATTTTCAGGTATTTAATGAAGGATCGGTTAATCTATCGGGTCTCTTAAAATATCTAGGAATAGAGACCCATTCCCAGAAGGGTTTAATTTATCCGCCTCAAAAGAAATTGTATCAAGCAGGGTCTATTGCGCTTTTCAGTTACCGTCCCACCGATGAATTAATCGAATGGATATCTAACAGCCATTTAACAGGTAATCTTGCTGATTTGTATCCCGAAGAAATAATTGAAATTCCAAGAGGTAGAAAAATTGAGCCGAAAGATTGGTTTTGGGTGCGTTTCGAGGGCCCCCTTGAAATTCATCAACCCTTTGATGAAACGAAATCCAGCACAAAGCAAACAATCCAAGAGAAAGAATTCAACATAATTTTTCAGCATGGAGAAATCCTACCCTTTCCATTGGGTAATATTACGCTCCTCTTTTCAGAATGGAAAGATTATAAGAAGTTATTCACATTCCTTCATTACTTTATCTTATCCTATCAATCCACTAAACAGAAATCTTCTCCCGCTGTGCCTGCATCAATCCTCTACATCGATACCATTAAACGCACGCTGAATTTTAAGCAGTTTATTAGCCTCTCTGCGCCACTGCAAAACCTGAAAAGCATTATTTTCACCCAAATTGCAGATTTCTCCCATTTAGAGTCTTTTATCCAAGAATATTTCAGGGATCTCATTCAAAAAGCACAAATTGAGTTGATTATTCTTAATTTACCTTTCGACCTTATCGATACCCACTATGAAACGAATTCCTATCAAGAAAATCTTCATCAGGACCGTGAAAAAGTTGGGTTACATTTCATCAAAGCCCTAAAAATGATCGCAATGCATACGAATATACCTATCCTTTTAACCGCTCTTGGCACCTCCTTTAATAGAGCCTCTGTTCGGACGGTCCCCACCATCCCAGACCGTGTCAAATCCATAATCCGAAACAAAATTTTCTTGAAACAGCCCCGAACTAATTTCCAGCTTGAGATAAGAAAAATAGAGGGAGAATTAGAATCGATTGAATCTTATATAATCCTTCGCCTTTCCGAAAAGCGGAAGGATGAGTTATCTCTAGTTGATTTTACTAATATAAGCAAGGAAAAACCATTATTATAGATCTGTTCACATAAATCTATTGTGACTTTTAATAAGGAAAAATCATTCCCGTCCGTAAATCGATTTGATAGGGTGCTCCATTTTCAATTCTTATTTGGAACTGCCTTTACATAAAAAGTAGATATTAAATTTATTAAGTCATTAAAATTAATAAACGGGTTTTAGGAAATTAAAGAAATAATAAGTTATACCATCTTGAATAAGGATATAAAATGAGTTGAAAGCATTGAATTTAAGAATGAAATAAATATTCATCTTTAAAAAAGTATTACTTGGGGAAAAAAATGTCTTCTGTCCGGATTTCAAGTAGAATAGACATTAGGGAGCGATTCTATGAGATATTACTGCAACATTTGTAAAAAGGATATTACGCCAGGAGAATTTTCTTATTCAAAAGACAAGTTTGGCAGACCGCTTTGCAGAGAGCATCAAGAATTAGAAAGACGAAAGCAAGGGAGCCCGATTCAAATTGAAAAACCGGCAGTTGAGAGGATGGTCCTGGAACCTGCCGAACCTATAACTGAGGGGCTAATTGATTCAGAGGAAAAAAATAACGAAAATGCTCCAAAGAGCCGTTGGAGATCCCTTGGCAAAGGTATTTTAAAGGGATTAAAGGGAATTGTTCGTTCTTCAAAAAAGCGATCCCAAATTCGTAAATGGAAAACATCGATTCTACGTAGGATGACAATGCATCAATTGGAACAGCTTTGTTTTGAGAAGGGAATCAGTACTACCAAGAAAGTATTGGTGGAAGATGACCAGTCTGATGAGATCTTTAGAGAAGAGGTTAAATGTTCACAAGGCGGTCTGGTTGCGAGATTGAAGGATAAACTCCCGTTAGATGCCATAGTTTCTTTCGCTGAGCGGAGCCACATAAATATAAGAGATATACTCGTAGAAAAAGCCCGAACGGAAGCGCAGTGGGAAGAAAGAGACCTCATTGAGAAAATCGATAAAAAGGGGAGTAATAAATTATTAGAAATTGAAAAAGCAATAATCGAATTCCCTCCTATGCGCCGATATAATGAAGAACTTTATTATCAAGATACTCTTGCTAGTTTTTTAAGAGCGAGGTTTCCTGATACTAGAATAGAAGTAACGCGCGGTTCTACAAGACCTGATATTGTCGTGAAGGGCGTTGCCATTGAGATCAAGGGGCCGACAAATGATGGAGATTTACAAACCATCGCTGACAAATGCCTTAGATATAAACAGTACTTCCCAAAGGGGATGATCTGTGTCTTATTCAATGTTAATGTGACTCAACATCGCTATGAAGATTGGGTACAGGGAATGAAAAAGACCCATCCGGATGTTAAAATAATAAAAAAGATTTCACTATGAAAGAATTTGAAAGAATTTAATATACTGATTGTTAAAATATAGATGTTAAAAAAAGTAAATCAGGGGAATCGAACTTATAAAGAAAATGCAGTTATAGAAAGCATTAAAAAGATTACAGCCCACAGAAACAGAAATATAAAAGATATTACACGCATTATCACTTTCAGAGGTGACTCATTGCAAACTGCGAGGGTACTTGAAATAATGACCGATTCGGGGAGATTCGAACAACTTATTGGAAAAGTATTATTTCTTGATAACAACAACTATATCTGTGTAAGAAAATAATATTATAATGCTCCTTTTTTTATTCTTGTTTCACATTCCCACGGTGATTCGTTCAATCTTTCTTTCAATTTATTCTGGTTCGCGGTTAGGATTTGCCATAAATCCTCAATGAAATCTAAATCCGAACGGACATGTTCATCTATTTTATCATAAAGTTTCTGCTTATAGAATTCGGGAATCTGGCTACCGTGATGTTTCGGTCCTCGAGTCTCTAAAATTTTCGCAAGATCTTCTGCGGCAAGACCTTTAAATCGACAACGATTAAAAGGAAACACGCATTGATACGTATCTACGGTAAATGTTTCATGAAAAAAATATAGTAAAGCCACGTTTGAATCTATTTCTTGCAGTACCATTCTGTGTAGAAGAAGGGGAATATCAAATCTTAAAATATTGTGCCCGATTAATTGTAAATTACCTGCTTTTCGTATTTCTTTGAGGCTCTCATAGAAATTTGTTAATATAGTTACTTCATCACTTTCCCACTCTTTCAGGATGGTTATATTCCCGTTTGAGACGTCTTTATACTGGATCGAAATTATTTTTAAGGTTGGATCATCAAATCGGAATTTTGCTTGCTCAGAAAAAGTCTCTAAATCGAAAAGCAATGTTGTGAATGCCATAATTGGGGAATTTTAGATATACCTATTTAAATTCTTGTTACTTAAGAAGGTTAAGAAGATAATTGCATAAGGAGAATTTATATATAATTTTCCACCCTCAATTGTTTTGATTTATCCAGGTCCTTATGGAATGATTTATACCCCTTGATCTCTAGCCATAAATTGTAAATTCTTTCATCTTCTTGTTCTTTCTCCCGTAATCTCGCCTTTTGCTCTTCCTTCTCTTGTTCTTTTGCCTTCAGCGCTGCCTGCTGCCTTCTCTCCTCTTGTTCCTTTACTTTTAGCATTGCTTCCCGCTCCACTTCCTCTTTCTTCTGTGCTCTTAACTTTGCTTCCCGCTCCCACCTCTCTTGCTGTGCTCTTAATATTAATTCTTGCTTCTGCGCTTCTAAAACTTCCTCCCGCCTCCACTTCTCCCGCCATGCCCTTTCCTTTGCCTCCCTTTCACTTCTCTCTCTCTCTCCTCTTGCTCTTGAGCCTCCCTCTCCTCTTGCTCTTGAGCTCTTAACTTTGCCTTCCGCTCTTCTTCCTCTCTCTCCCTCTTTCTTCCGCCGGGGTAATCGAGTGTCCACGCTTCAAATTCTGCAGCCGAATGGAACATAAAATTTCTATTCTGAAATACGCTCTTAGCAATATAGAGCGTTTTTCTACCTCTTACTTTTTCAAATTCCTCATAACCGAAGAGAGGTTCATCGGACCGATAGTCATTATCAAAAGCAATATAACAAAGAGCCCCTTGGCATTGGAGAATATATTGTTCGAAATCCTTCAATTTTGTGGTTAATATGTATTGTTCGATGAAATATTGTTCAGGGAAATGATCAGCTAAAAAAAACCCTCTCTCATAATAATTATTCCCCTCCATTTCTTGACGATGGAGAATCCAAATGGGAATGAATCCATTATTGAAATATTTTGCATTCCTTCGCTTGACCTCCTCTGTTTGAATTCGAGAATGTTGTACCTCAATTGCGAACCGCCCCTGCCACACCAAGTCGGGCTGAACACCCGGGATACCTCTGAACTCCCTATATTCATCTGGAATATTTAACAGTTTTTGGAGGTCATCTTTCATGGCGGTGTGAGCAAATGTCTCGGGTTCACTGTTTCGCTCACATATGGATCCTGGACGATGTGCGAAGTGCGCAGTTCGAATAGGGCCTACTCTTAATATCAATGGCTCATGACAATCCAGACAGCGGTAATCCGCCTTCTTATTTAATTCCGCGCTCGCCTTCACTTCTTTCCCGTTAAGTAGAGATTTATCACACACCATTTACACGCTCCGCTGATTCGGTGAGATTGCTCCACTCAGACCGTCAATTTAATGAGATTATTATCTGTAACCTTAGTTTTAAAGCTTATGGTACAGTATAGTAATACCCTTTAGCTTACTGTTTAGATAAGTTTAGGTATACCTGTTTATTTAACTTTTGTTAACTTTAAGTATACCTGTACTTAGGTGTCGGTGTCGTAACGTGTTACAGTAACGTTTTGCAATCGTAATGTTTCACCATAACGTATCGAAATCGTATCGTTTCACTAATATAACGTTTCAAGGTCGGTATCGCGGCGTTATGTAAAAGTATAAATTAGAGATGCATAACGGTGTAACAAGCAGTTACCAGATAGAGCCAGTCTAATCTGCCAAGCTGCTGTTCGCATGCTACTATATTACTCAATGCTACATATATTCATCTGTTGTGACAAGAATATCTCACATTTTTAATTGTATCTTTAGGATTGAATATGAGCCTAAGTTTATTCATTATAGGAAGTATTAATTATTACAAGTACTCTCCAAAAACCTGAGAAAAAAGGCTTTATTCATCGTTCAAGAAGAATAAATAGGATTTATTTCGCTTCCCACGTCAGACTTCGTTGCACGCATGCGTTCCTCAATTTTTCTAATTTCTCTCAACTTTAGAAAAATTAAAATGGTGATGATCCTTACCAATATAAAATCAAATGATAATTATTTGTAAAATTGCTTAGAAATCGTTGTGAGATCATATGTCATCCCAATTAGAAATTACCCAAGAGTCGGAAAATGTATTATTAGGGCGTAAACAGATACGATTTAAAATCTTTCATCGAGGTACAGCGACCCCCTCCCGAGAAGACGCGCGTAAGAAACTTGCCGCCCAATTCAATGTAGAATTGGAAAGAGTTATCATTACTAAGTTGATTTCCAAGTACGGCCATGAATATACCGAAGGGATTGCCAGGGTCTACGAGACCACCGAAAAGGCGACTCAACTTGAACGGAAATACATCCTGAAACGCCATGAAGTAAAGGCGAAAAAGGAAGCTAAGACTGAGGGTTCAGGTGAATAAGCATGCAGAAATTTTATAAGATTTCATCCGATGGAAAATTAACGCGACTGAATTTAAGTTGCCCTAGATGTGGTCCGGGCTTTTTCATGGCGAATAACTACGATCGCTTGACCTGTGGGCATTGCGGTTTCACTGAATTCAAGAAGCGCACGCCGAAAAAGGCTCACCCCGAGGATGAGGAGGAAGAGGAAATGGAAGCCGAAGTGAAGCCCGAAACGAAGCCTGCTGCTAAGCCGGCGGCGAAACCTGCAGGAAAACCGGCAGGAAAACCAGGCGCTAAACCCGGAGCGAAACCTAAAGCCGAGCAAAAAGCCCCCGCAGCGAAATCCGAGGAAACTGAAAAACAACCCACTGAAGAAGCGCAAAAGGATACCAAGAAGGGCGCTCCCGCAAAAAAGAAATAGATTTGGCAACTTTTTTATTACTTTTTCAAGTCATTTTTAATTCAGACAAGAGAACTATAATTCTTTTTTTCCAAATACAAAATTCATTTATTTACTCATTTCAAAGGTGGGCAATCAATGGAAAATCCTTAAGAATTTTTAACCAAACCATTCATCAACCCAAATCCTTTGGCTTCACCCGTTCTGCGAAAGTTCCCGTTGCTGATTTTGATTCCTTCGGTTTTGCTGTTGTCTTTTTTTTCTTCTGGGATTTTTTAATTCGATAAACAACTACGACTGTACAGACTGCGCCGATGCCAATGATCAAAAATAATATCCAAGACTCCCATCCACCATTGGCTTCATAGTGAATGGTAAAGACAATGATCGTCCCAATTTCGTTTCCATGAGTGTCATTCGCCCAGATAAAGGCCCAATAAGTTCCATCTGCCAAATTTATTTCACTAGTTTCGGTCCAGGTGAGATTCTCAGTTAACCAATTATTGCCATCGAAAATCCGATACCAAATCGTATCTAAATCCAGCGCAGAGCAACTAATATCAATATGGATCACCTGTGCGTTATAAGTAATATTGAGTGGAGAATTCACGAGGAATGATGGCGGCACCCCGACTGAAAAGTATAGGACAGAGGGAATTAATTGCACATTGCCGACAGAATCATTCGCCCATGCATAAATGATATAGCTTCCATCGGGTAGATTGCGATTAGTTGGGGTGGTCCAAATAATGTCAGCTAGATCAAACCAGCTCATTGAAGTCAAATTGAACAGCCGATACCACAAAGTAGCAAGATCCGATCCGTTAGCCGTTAAGTTAATTAAGATAAGATCGCTGCGATAAGTCTGATTTCCTGGAGAAATAATGAGAGCCGTTGGGGGAGTTGAATCGATGGAAAAAGTGATAGCCGTGGGTTCCAATTGACTCAATCCAAAAGTATCATTAGCCCACGCATATAGCGTGTAAATTCCATCAGAAAGAGTTGCGGTGGCGCCTTGCGTCCAGATCGTCTTATTTACAACCCAGGTACCTCCATCAGAGATTTTATACCAGAGCATATGGAGATCTGAGGCTGATGAGGACAGATTAATCTGAATAACTTGAGAACTATAGGTGATATTTAATGGCGCACCAATGATTGCTATTGGAGGCGCATTTATCGTGAAATATAATGTGGTTGCAGTAGGTTGCACATTTCCAAAGGTATCATTCGCCCAGGCATAAATGATATAGCTTCCGTCAGGCAAACTGCGATTGTTGGGTGCCGTCCAAATAATGGTGTTCAAATCAAACCACGTCATAGAGGAGAGATTAAAAAGTCGATACCATAACGCAGCCGTGTCAAGTTCATTGGTCGTTAAGTTAATTAGGACCAGATTGCTTTGATAAGTGGTATTCATAGGAGAGATAATTAGAGCAGTTGGAGCTGTTGAATCGATTGAGAATGTAACATTTGTTGGATTTAATTGGATCAATCCAAAGGTATCATTAGCCCACGCATATAGCGTATAAACCCCATCAGGAAGTGTTACTGTAGCACCCTCACTCCAGATCGTCTTATCTACAACCCAAGTGGTTCGATTAGAGATTTTGTACCAGAGCATGTGGAGATCAGAGGCTGATGAGGATAGATTAATCTGAATAACCGAGGAAGTATAGGTAATATTTAATGGCGCCTCAATTATTGCTGTTGGAGGGGTATTCATCGTGAAATTCGTTGAAGTCGCCACAGCTTGGACATTTCCGGCGGTATCATTTGCCCATGCATATATTGAATAAATCCCTTCGGGTAAGCTCCGTAAAACAGGGGTGGTATAGATGACATTCATTAGATCTAGCCAACTGCCGAGAGACCGATTGAAGACCCGATACCAGATCGCCCCTAAATCCGGTGCTCCACTGGTTAGATTAATTAAAATTTGTAGATCGGAGTAAGTCTGGTTGAGGGGCGACAGTATGGCGACCGAAGGTGCGATGGTATCAATTGTGAAGACTACTGTTTTAGGAGTGGATTCATAGCCTTGCGTATCATTTGCCCATGCAAACAGTGTGTAATTCCCATCCGATAATATGATATTCGCCCCTACTGACCAAGTGATATTATTAGTCACCCACCCAGAACTATTCCATACGCGGTACCACATCGTCTGTAAATCCATCGCCGCCGAGGAAAGATTGACTGGAATCGTATTTACGCTATATGCTTTCGAGAGGGGCGATTGAATGGTTAGATCAGGCGGTGTTGTATCGGCGACTACCCTGAATGAATAAGACCCTGATCCGGTGTTTTCCTTTACAAAAATGATGGCAAATGGGTTAGTATTTGGGAAGACTACTACTAAACTCTCATTTTTACCGACTCCTCCCTGATTCGCATGGGCAAGTGCACTGCTTTTCCCGCCGGTTTGATTCATTACATAAATGCTCAAATCCAAGGCTGCGGGCACAATCAAATCGATCCGATAGGGAGTATTTGGAATGGGATTTGACATTTCAAATACATCAATCAACTCGGTTGAGCTAATAGTTCCCGAAAAAGGTCCTCCTGGGACGGTATAATCTGGCACACTAGACTCACCTTCAATTGAATACGTTCCTACCCCACTAACACGCCACACGGTGGCATAATGGTAAGTACTCGAGGGATAATCATGCCCGTTGATCCCGATGAATTCAATTTCACTCCCAGGGAGAGATGACTCAGCAACGAGGTCGGAGTAGTTATAGAGGTCATGGAATGCCAGATCAAAATCGGCCCCGCTCGGAGGGCGCATAGCCACGGTGGCCCAATCATTATAATATATCTCAAGCTGAAATCCATCGTAAGTATTGGTAGTACTAAGCGATGGGGTTTGTGCTACATTATTCGAGAGGGCAAGGGCAACTCGTGGACCAACATAAAACCCATTCGTAGGATTCCCTGTCCAATAGTTAGCATCTGTCGCATTAAAATAATAAATGAAAAGTCCTTCTTGTAAAATCGCCGAATACTGGTAGATACAGCCATCCGTATAATCTACATCACTAGAATTCTGTTTGCCCATCGTGTACGATGTAGAATTTATGCGGACTCTGATATACGCAGGTGCCCTATTTTCGATATCCGTATAGGTCACCTGATACAGAAAATTGCCATTTGCCACTCCATAGGTAGGTGTCAATCCCGCATTCGTCAAGGTCGGAGGATTCAGGTTAAAGTAATTTACCGTCGGCCCGGGATAAGTCCCTGCAAGGGGCTCGAGGGCTTCAAACAGTCCATCTGAGGCGCGAAAATTGTAACTATGGGTCGCATTCGCTAATTTGGTTTGATATATGAAAACCACCCCATCTCGATAATTGACGTCACTTGGGGTCTGCTTACTCATCGGATAGTCGGTCCCGTCGATTCGGACGATCATCGAAACAGGTGGATTATTATCGCCATCTGTGTATCGCACCGAATAAAGGAAATTAGTGGTCGTATTGCCCACTTCTGGTGTCACATTTCCCTGGTCCAAGGTCGGAAAGAAGTAATTCTGGTCGGCGACTACCCTAATATTATCTAAAAACCACCCTGGAGTATCTTCCAGATAACTCTCAAACCTGAATCGAATAAATATATATTCCCCGATATAGGATGTAATGTTAATGGTTGTTTCATTCCAGATAGGTTGATTTCCTGTAGTAAGTCCCAATCCTATCCATTGTGTAGTGCCATTGATCCGAACCTCAACATGCCCAAAATCTCCCCAATAATAAGTGATACATTTCTGATTAAAAACTATATAGGCATTGAAAGCCCCAGTCAGATTTAAAAGGGGCGACTGTAAGCTCGCATTCCAATTCTCAGTATGACTCCCTGTCTTATCATCCCCACACCACCAGGCATGGGTGGGTGAAACGCTCGTTGTATTAATTATATGCCACCCATAAGTCGAATTCGAAATGGGGGTGCCAGTCCTGATCCATCCGTTTTCGCCGCTCTCCACATCATCCGCCAAGGGCCAATACACGGTTAAGACCTCCGGCACTGAATAGTTCGAACTTTTTGGATCCCGAACCGCGTATTTCCCATCTGAAACATTGAAAAAATGCTCATACGTCCCCGCATCCAATCGCGTTTCATAATAGTAAAGTGCACCATCCATATAATTAAGGTCTGATGGGGTTAATTTCGTCATTTGGATTGCGGTTCCGTTTAATGTCAGATTTGTGTAGATAGGGGGGTTATTATCAGCATCGGAATAGTTCAATTCGAACCGATATCGGGTCCAATTATTTCCCATCGGTGGCGTAACACTCCCGTAGATCACTGGCTGATTGGTATTGATATGCGTCACATTCGGCCCTGAATAAGACCCCGCTAACGGCAGTCTCGTTGAGAAAGCCAGATCTGAGGTGTTGAAGAAATAATAGTGTGAATTGTTATTCAAATAGGTCGAATATTCAAAAATACACCCATTGGTATAATTCTTGTCGTATATATCCGTTTTATGCATCGGATATACAGTCCCATCAATAATAACATCCATCTTTGTCGGATAATTGTTATCTGAATCCGAGTAATTGACGGAATAGGTGAATTCCGTCATTAAAGAGCCATTAGTTGGTGTCACCCTCCCCATCGTCAATTTTGGGGCGTTCAGATTGACTTGGAATGCATTAGTCTTATACGGGAATATCGTATAATAGCCCATATTATAAGGATGAATAAAAGTACCATTCACTAGAATGCCAGTATAGATATCATAATAAGCAATGCTTCCCCAATCATCTGTCAGTTTCCAACAGGTGAAGGTTCGCCCCAAAAATTTCTGGAAAATCGTCTGTTTTGCTACCACGGTAAATGTTCGATCCGAGAAATAAGAAATAATAATAGGGACAGTCGACCCTACCTGCACATTTAAATTAATGAATAGCCAGTCATGACCACTGTAATCCCAATGACTGGAAATATTGTATAAACGAGTGGTTTCATTTACGATCCGGTCATCTGTTGTGTTATGATTATCATCAGATTCCCAAATTGTATAAATATCTGCATAATCATAATCCACCGTAAGATTACCATGCCAAAGTTGAGAATCGGGGGATAACTCAAAGGTCCCGTTCCATTTATAGTACAACCCGGCAAATAACCCCTCCTTCGATCGTAACACCTGATCTGGATTTATCTGAGTCGAATTTGGCTTTTGCGAGCTGTTTCCACATTCAATTACCATCAATGTTTGAAAAGTAAATAAAACCAGTAAAATAAGTAAGAAAATACCCCACCCTTTTTTTGGATATCTTTGCATTATATCTCAACTCCCGTTTTTGGACCCTAATTTATTAAAATCAAAATCAGGGGAATTCGCAAGATCATAGAACGAATCTTGTGATTTTAGTTTGAAAGCGGACTTTAAATATAGTTCTATCACAATCTTTAAAAAGTAATATGTTAAAATGTGCTCTTACAGCTCAAAAATCTGGAATTCTCTCCTTGGGGAATTGAGGTTAGTTAAGATTAAATTTAGGAGGATTAATCTTGAAACATGCGTTTAAAGTTGCGGTATCCATTTTTTGTCTATTCTTAATGTTGAATATGACGACCATTGAGGCTGATAACAATTCATTAATCATTATTGCTGATCTGAAAGTCTTGAATAACAGAACTACCGCATATTTAGGAGAGGAAATTCAATTTGATGCTAATTCAACACAAGGTCCATGGCAATCGCTCGTTTTTTACTTTCATGACGGCACCGATCCCCTCGTAACATCACAAACGCTAGTTTCACACTCTTTCAATATAGAAGGCAAATTTCTGGTGACACTGATGGCTGTTGGCGTTGGTAGTACATCAGATAGTGCCACAATAGAAATAACGATTATCAATGAACAACCTTCTGCTAAAATTTTTATGCCATCTTCGGCAAAAGAAGATGAAAACGTTACTTTACGGGCAATTGATATTCAGGACACGCCCAATGATATAGATCATCTTCGATTTCGCTGGGTTTTAGGAGATGGAAATATTAAAGAAGGGGCTGAAATCAATCATGCGTGGGTTTATTCAGGAACCTATACCGTAACCCTGCAAATTTTGGATGAGCATCTGGCGATGAGTTATGTAACCTCTGAAATAACTATCACAAATACACCTCCCGTTGCAAATTTCGATATTCTGGATTCGAATGAAAATTATATTACACCCGTAGGAGCTATTTATATGGTTACTGAAGAGGACCTCCTCGACTTTGACGCTACATCAACACAAGATTCGGTTTCCGATTACGAGACCTTACAATTTTATTGGGATTTTGGGGATGGAAGCGTCGGTCGTGGCGGTAAAATCCATCATGCATATCATGAATCGGGTACTTATAATGTTACTCTACTGGCAGTTGATGATGACGGCGCTTCATCATCTTTGACTCAGGTCGTCGAAGTGCAAAATATAGCCCCAACAATTAATATAATGTCAGAGGACCTCATTCTTCAAGAAGGGCAGACGTACCTTTTTGAAACTGAATCTCAAGACACCAGTACCGATTTTCAACGACTCTTATATTCCTGGTCTTTTGGAGGTACAGGATGGCGCCAAAGTCATGTGTGGTCTGACGATTGGAGTGGCAACGTATCTGTAGATGTCCAAGATCCAGAAGGCGCAATTGCTACTGATAGCATCTCTGTGCAGGTACTTAATGTTCCTCCTTCAATTCAAATCGATTCAGCTTATCTTAATACCAATCTTACAATTACATTAAGTGGCTATTCCGGACAGAGGTTTGAGGTAAATATATATAACAACGGTATTCTTATGACCAATCTGAGTGGAATAATCACAGAGGGGTTATATTCCCCAATAACTCGAAGAATACCTATTAATTTTGATATCTCACAATCATATCAGGTTGAAATTAAATATTCCACGGGAGTTACTCCAATTGGCAAGAGTTATGCAACTTTAACGTATTCTTTTTCGGATAATACCTGTTATTCCTTGAGTCATACTTTTACCAGCGGACATTGGGATCCATGGGTGACCAATCCCGCAAATATTTACCCATATGCCCCAATTACTTTCAATGGGAATATTTTCGATCCAGGGATGGACGATATTAATGCCTTAATTCAATTACAAACTCACATCGATATCGAAATTGATTTTTTCCTTGCTTTTCTACTGAATATTCTTGGGTTGTTTCCATTTTCATGTGAGATTGATATCACCGATGATACCCATGTACAAGTTGATGGTTGGATGACAGACGATGATATTATTCATATTTCCATCGAAGGAACCACCAATCTTTCTAGAATCACTTATGACAATGAGGGGGTTTGGCCTGTCAACCTTCCCCTTAGTGTAATAACTCGGATACCCAAGTTAGATTTTCTAAGTGTTATCGACCTGGTCAATATCGAATTATTTGGAATGACTATTTTAAATATAGATATTACCCGCGCAGATACCTCTTTTCAAGCGTATGTAGAAGATGATGATGGGGGAAGTACTTCCCTTAATCTTAATATGTTAAACCTTGGAGGGTCGCTCTATGTTCAAAATTTAGCACCTCATTTTGAATTCAGCGTTCCTGAAATCATATATGAGGACATGACCACAACCTTCGTTTCTCTTTATCAAGGGTCTTATCCCCTTGAATCACTTCAATATAATTGGAGTTTTGGCGATGGGTCTTCGTCCACTGACCAAACCCCCTCCCACGCCTTTCCACGTAGTGGTGACTACTTAATACAATTCACAATCACTGATCCTACAGGCCTCTCCACCACTCACGGGCGGGTTATTCAAGTAAAGAATTATGTTCCTATAGTAAATATTTTAGGAGTTTCTACAGGTGCTGAAGATGATTCATTAAAATTCACCGCTCAAGTTGATGATACTACTTCAGATCTTAGTGACTTACGGTACTTCTGGACCTTTGGAGACGGGAATGTTGGAATTGACCCAGAAATTTTTCATTCCTATGCGCAAAGCGGTATTTACACACTGGAATTGACAGTTAGGGACGATAACGGAGCTTTTGGGACACAAACAACCGAAATTTCTATCAATGATGAACCGCCAATTTTTGATGGACCCTTTGGATTTACAATTAATGAGGGCTATACGATCATTGCAAATCCCAAGGTCTATGACAGCACCGTGGATGAACCGAATTTAATTTTCCAATGGCTTTATGGGTCTAGCAGTTCCAACTCCCGTATTTTTTCTACCAAAGAAGATGATGGCGCTTATATCGCCACCTTATCTATCTTCGATTCCCCAGGAAATTCAATAACCAATGACATCAACTTAACCTTTATTAATCAGCCCCCTGTTATCACCGCCTCCGATCTCATGCTCTATGGCGCCCCCGGGACGTTGATGCTGAAAGCCTTTGCGCTTGATTCGTATTCTGACACCCCTGACTTGACTTACGAATGGTTTATTGACGGGGAAACGATTCCCGATGGGCAAGGTCTTTCCTCTCAGGTGGCCTTTGAGGTCACTGAGACTCGGACCTACAATGGGTTTGTAACAGTCCGTGACGACAGCAATTATGGCGTATCGAGCGAATTCTCTGTGATCGGAGTGCTGGATACGGATGGCGATGGCCTCACCAACGAAATTGAACAAATTTATACTACTAATCCGAACTTAACGGACTCAGATGGTGATTACCTCCCAGATAGTTATGAAATTGAACATTCCAAGACGAATCCCAATGCGTGGGATTCCGACAACGACGGCTTCTGCGATGGATTAGATCCGACTCCCGGGATAATGACTGGCGAAACCATCTTTGGGACCGACCCATCTAATCCCGATACGGATGGCGATGGACTTCAAGATGGGGAGGAAATTATTGGCTGGACAATTCAGGTCCGAGAGTGGATTGATGGGTGGGACCCCGAAGACCCTGACCAAACAAAACCCCGCCATGTTCAATCTAATCCTCTATTACTCGATACTGATAGTGATGGGCTTAATGATTCCCAAGAGGTAATATACGGATTAGATCCCGAAAGACCTGATACTGATGGTGATGGGAAAACAGACCCTGAAGAGATACATCAGGGCGCAGCATTTGATTCCGACAAGGATGGGCTGAGCGATACCCTCGAGGAGACGCCAATCATTATTTATGTTCCAGAGGAATATTCTTATACACTCAATTCTGAGAGCACGCCATCCTCTTCTTGGTCCAATGCGTTAGAACTCAAAGGCACTCTTGAAGATACTCTGACTGATGACGAACATCCGTGGGTCGGTCAATCTATTGACAAAAACTCTCCTCAAATTATAACCTTTACCGGCGTTTTCAACTCCATTACGACGCAGTATAATACCTTTTTAGTCCATCTCAACATAACCGGCGATGAGGAGGCACCAGCTTTCTTCCAAGTGTGGGATGGCTCTACTTGGAAAACCTTAACCACTTTTGATACGACAACGACAGAGTATGTACGCTTTATCACCGATGAAACAAATGCTACCCAGTGGATTCAGAGCGGAACCCTCCAATTCAGGATCACCAGTGGGTATAATATACAACAAAAAGATATTACTCTCCAGTTTGTCAGTTACATCGAAATCATTTTTGCTCAAATGGTAGGAATTATTAAATACACGCTCAATCCCGCGATGTGTAGCTGGACGAATACGCAGGAAGGGGAGGGGAATCTTGCAAATACGCGAAACGATGACATTACCTCCTGGATGGGGTGGAAAACGGTTTCAGAATCGCCACAACAGGTTATTTTTGAAGGGGGCTTCAACGGCATTACGACCGCTAATAATCGCCTGACAGTCCGCCTTCGCGTCTCGGCAGATTATACGAATGCTTACTTCCAGATTTTGGATGGGGAAACTTGGATCGACTACCGCACTTTCAGTGAAAGCACAACGGAATATGTCGTAATTCAAATCGATGAGAACACTAATCCCTCATGGATTCAAGAGGGTACCCTTCGGTTCCGCATAATTAGCGGATCCGATATGAAATCCTTCAATTCGCAGAACGAATACCAGGGCTACATCGAAGTTTTCTATGCGGCAATTGAGGAGATTAGAACCGAGGAGACAACTCTCTCGGACTCTAGCCTTCCAGACACCGATAACGATGGTCTGTCCGATTGGGAAGAATACTACCCTGGGGCGGACGGGTTTGTGACTAACCCCCGCAACAATGATACCGACAGTGATGGATTAATTGATTCCGCGGAAAGTGTATCCCTCACGCGGGAATACGGACAAAGAGAACGCTTCACCCGAAAAAATCTTCTTGATGATAACTGGGGCTACTTTCAAGGCGGAAAATTCATCTACTCCACGAGCCAGCAATTCCATTTCGACGCCATAATTAATGGCGGCAACGCTAAAAACGCGACCGTCTTCGTCGGATTCTCAAGTTCCACGGATCTACAGATTAATCTCGTGAAAATTGAGGTCGCCGGTAGGACCGTGGTAGAGGAACAGAATCCCGCCTTGGAGGAGCCTGAGGGCGGCTTGGATGGCACCTACTTCTTCAAAGGCTATGACATCACTACGAAAACGACCGCGTTCTCCGGAGAATGGCGCCTGACCATCGATGCTAAGCCGCTGCGCCCCGGAGACTTCGATTTAGGAGACGAGTACTCTGTACTCCTGGAAGAATTTAAAGCCGAAGTGGTACTGCCCCTCAACCCGACTAAAGCCGATTGGGACAAGGACGGGCTGCTGGATGGCACCGAAATGAATGCCGCGATCGCCGGCTGGATCACCAACCCTCGCACTTGGGACAGCGACGGGGACTTCCTCAGCGATCGCGAGGAGATCTTCAAGTTACATACCAATCCCCTCTCCATCGACACGGACGGCGATGGCGTCACCGATCGGCTCGACCACGATCCCCTCTTTAATCTCATCATCAACATCACGGTGCAGAAAGCCCAAGACGTCGGTGCCCTTTTTACCCCACTGCTCGCAGTGGTTATGAAAGTCGATGGTAAGGCCATCGCCACGCGCCCAGTCTGGGCGAGTGAGGACGGGCATCGCACCTCCGTGTTTAACTGGAACTACTTCTTCGATGTCCCCGATGACCAATCTTCCGTCCAAATCGGCATCGAACTCTGGTGGATGAACCCTATCTGGTGGCTCTGGGACAACCAGCTCCTCAGCATGGGTTACGAATACGCCGTCGGAACCGGCGGCGACCCGAAAAGCACCCCCCCACTGACACTCAAGAATGTGAATGGGTATTGGGTAAAGTTTCAAGTCAGCACCCTCGCATTGAAACGGGTGAATACCCTCGCGATATACTCAGAAGGAAATTTCTTCGATGGACACTACCCCGCGCTTGAACGGTTCGTGGTCATTACCCTCGGGGTGAAGGAGGACGGCGGGCCTTTCCTGAAGGGAGTGAATACCATCTTGATTCCGGTGAGCCTCTTCACGCGCACCGAACTCCACTCCAAATGGGAGAATAACAAGCTCCCCGCCGCCCTAACTGAGGACTCTACGAGTGGGATCGCTGCCGATTTTTACGGGCTCGATTCTGGTGCTGAAACCATCAGCCAGCATGTGGAAGGATTGATTGAGAAAGGGCTGAAAACAAAAGACGGGGATTGCGTCACCGTGGCAGAGGCGCTCGCCATCCTCGATTCGCTCCTGAAAAATGAGACAGGGCAGGTTATATATGCCTATTTCCGGTGTGATACAGTGGGCGAAGTCGAACGCCTCGGCTTGGCAGAAGACATCCTCGACCTCGTGGCAGACGATGCGCAGGCACTCACGATGGGCCCGACGGGGGGATCGCCTAAAGGGTTCGTTGATTGGCTCATCAGTGGGTTCCTCTTCTTCGTGACATTAATGGTGCTGGCCGCGCTTTCTCCCTTTTTACTCCTCGGACTGCTTGTTGCGGCGCTGATTTCTATTGGCATCACTTTGATTGGTCCATTATTTTTGGCCTTTGTATTATTGCTACTAAAAATAATTATTCTAATATTTATTTATATTATGCTTGCTCTTGCACTTCTTGGTACTCTTATTGCGTTTTTAGCACTTCTTGTTTTTCTACTAATTACCACAAAAGATCATCCTGAACAATTTAGCTGTGGCTTTTTATGGTTTGAATTGAATTCCCCAAATGGAAATGCTCGTTTTGAAATAACTGTTGTAGATGGACATTCATCATTTCTTGATCTAACCTTTCCATGTATCAAAATAGCCACATATCAGAATAATCAAATAATTTCAGGATTGATTTTGTCTTTTGGATTACCAATCGAGGGTGAAACTGTAATTTTAAATTCAGAAAACCTACAAAACTCAGAAAACTCAGAAAATCTAATTCAAAGTTATACCGAAACAATTTCGGTAGATAATGACGCTTTCAATGAAGGAATGTGGATAGCATTTTTTATATACGGTATATTTATGATGCTTATTTCAATAGCCCCCTCATTTGTCCCCTTAATAATATTAGGGATCAGTATCGGTGTGATAATCGCTACATGGTATTTCAAAGCATCATCTGAGCCATCCCTTGAAGCTCGTAAAGGTTTTACTTCTGGTTTTGGTTTTGGATTAATAAAAGGAGGCTTACAAATGATAGCTCCTATGCTGCCTGGGTTTATTATTCAGGATTTAGCATACTGGGTACCAATATCTAGAGTAATCCAATGGCAAATACAAATTCAACTCATTCCAGAATATGAAGTTGATCCTGGGGTATCAGTCTCTTATGATTTATTCTCTCTGGCTACTACTTATATATGGAATACTCTTGTTGAAAGAGATGTTTCTTCATATAAAAGGTGGGCTTGGGAAGCACTAGCCTTTTTTAATTTCTTATTTGGTCTTTTTTTACTTCAATATTTTAATTTCATACCTATTGTTTGATAAAATAATTTTTTTATAATAATAAATTAATAGAGCTGCCAAAATAATGTTTAGACATATTGAAAATACGTAAAGTAAAACCACCATTGGCGATTTAAGACTTCCTACAAGAATTATAAAATTAAGGAGGACAGCTATAGCAATAGAAATTATAACTACCAGAGGAGGATCACTCCAAATTGGGTCATCTTCTTTTTCAAATTTACCATATAGGGCTAGACAAGCGGCTATTGTGCATACAGGAGAAAATATACCCAAAATACTTACGAAAAGAATTAGATTTATTATATCCACGATAATAATGGACATCAATAAAATGCCGATTAAAACCTTTAATCTTTTTTTTAACATATTCAATGGCTTCAGTCACCCATCTCGACTATAATTTATGTGAATATGCCTTTATATACCTAATTATTTTTTGAAATTATTGATCAGCTCGCCTGGAATCCCATCTTCACTCTCATCATTAATAATATAACGATCGATAAAGTCCATGATGTAAGGTCCTCTTATTATTAACATTTTCGCTTAATACTAATTTATTCTCCACTTAATTACCTTTTTAATTTGTAATACATGTAAAATATGGTTCTTTATGAAATTGATGCTAATTGTTTATACTGTTGGAATAATTTCTTTATGATAATAATAAACTAATTTAAAATTGGGATGAACCCAGGCGGGACTTAAACCTGCAGAGTAAAAATAATAACTGTAAGACTTTTACCGCAATTACAAATCAAATAGAGGATACTCCATTCCCGAATCAAACGGAGGAAACTCCTTCTCGAAAAATACGCTTGAAAGATATTCCCATTATGCTTATTTTTATTGTGCCTGGTTTATTAATAGCTTATAGTTTAATAACGGGCAATTCGGCATTAGGCAGAATAATTTTAACGATATATATTATAATATTACTTTGTGTTGTGCTATTAGCTCTTTCAACAAAAGACCTCACCAAATTTCAGCCCAGTGTTAAAGAGCTGTATCAAAGACTCTTTAAGGAAACTCCTTCCTCCTATTTTATCCTCGGTTTGGTCATATTTGGATTTGCTCTTGGTATTTTTTTAATTTTGGGCATTTTTTTGTGTGAAGAGTGGAATAATTTTTGCGATCTAATTTTTGCTATTTTCTGTATTTTTGCATTTTTAGGATTAATTCTAACGGCTCTCGGATTAATTTTAACCGTCAAAAAAAGCCTTAAATTACAGAGGCAAGGACTGAGTTAATTATTGAGGTCCTTTTAACCTGAAATGAAACAGATTTATAATTAATTTTTGGAGAAAAAAATGATTAGCAATTGGAAATATATTTTGGGGGCAATAAACCTTTCATTCCTTCTGATGGAATTATTGGTTGCTCCATTTTTTCCTTTCTCCGTGTCCGAATTTCATACCAGAACGATATATTTTATTTTTTTGGGATGTTTTCTTTTATCATTAGGGTCTGCTGTATTAATTATTTTTCACAAATTGAAGATGAAAATAACTCCTATACGAGGACTTGACGATCCAGGGTGTGTGATATATTTTTTTTTAATCGTAGGATGGGGAGCTTGTTTTATTAGTATTGCGGGGAGTTGGGTCGTTAATAATATATATATCTCCATATTAGCCCTCATTTTCTGGCTGGGGCATATAATTTCTTGGATGCTTTTATGGCACTCTATTAAAAGAATTGAAGAAAAAAAATAGTGAATTTTAAATTTAAGATGGGCATGAGTTTTGGAAACTCACCACAGATTTGTTAATTCTATAAATCTAATTAAAAAATTAATATAATCAAAGAAAGAAATTTGGTTTAATACTCAACTTTTCGGCTAGATAATCCTCTAAATTGAGTTGCCATGAAAAAAAAAGGTTAAGGATTATTTCACTTCAAAAATCTTTTTGGCTTTGTCTTCCAATAGTTTGTCGGCGTTAAAGTCCCAGAGTTCCCCCATGAAGTATTCCTTATCGTTCTTGATAATGACCGGCGTATCTGTGATACAACTGGACATATCACAATAGCGGGAAGTAAAATTTTCATCCAGTTTTACGGATTCATCGAGGGTAGGATCCAAATAATCGATTTCCTTGTATTTTACCTTTTTTGAGGTTAGCCATTTTTTTAATTTGGCACAATATTCACAATCCTTCTTTGTGACAATCACGAATTTTGATCCCATAATTGAATTTCACCTAAATCGCTTTTTAAACATTGAGTTTTAAAAAACTTCTTATGATTTGCTTACTATAAGCAATAATGAAATCAATTGCTGTAAAAATTGCTACAAATATTCTTTTTAAGAGTAGAGAGTACGGTTACTCATAGATACGTAACCAACGAGAAGGAAAGAGAAAATTGATCTGCCTCGGGATTGAATCGACTGCGCACACGTTCGGAGTCGGAATTGTATCGGACGATGGAACGATTCTAGCCAATGAGAGAAATGTATTTGTTCCACCGTCTGGCGGAATTCATCCCCGGGAAGCGGCAGAGCATCATACAAATGCTGCACAGAGTGTTATCCAGCAGGCATTAGACGCTGCACAGCTTAAATTGGGGGATATTAATTTAATCTCCTTTTCGCAGGGACCAGGACTGGGACCTTGCCTTCGCGTCGGGGCAATTTTGAGCCGTTACCTCTCGCTCCGTTTGAAAGTTCCCCTATATGGCGTGAACCATTGCATTGCGCACGTAGAAATAGGGCGTTTATTGCATCCGGTAAAAATCGGCGATCTGCTCACCCTCTATGTATCCGGCGGCAATACGTTAGTTTGTGCTTTCGATGGCGGACGGTATCGCGTGTTCGGCGAAACCTTGGATATCCCAATCGGGAATTTACTGGATGTATTTGCCCGGGCCGTGGGGCTCGCTCATCCCGGGGGTCCCAAAATTGAAAATTTGGCGAAGGGGGAACGAACTTTCATCGAATTACCCTACACCGTGAAAGGGATGGATCTCTCGTATTCGGGGCTTTTAACGGCTAGCATTAATAAATACAAAGAGGGCACCCGGTTAGAGGATCTTTGCTTCAGCTTACAAGAAATCGCCTTTTCAATGTTGACCGAAGTAACTGAAAGGGCGTTAGCCCACACGGAAAAACCCTCCGTGCTCTTGACGGGCGGTGTGGCGGCTAACAAACGGTTGGAACAAATGATTCGTATTATTACGGAAGAGCACCATGGGACGTTTTATGGCGTTCCTCTGAAACTTGCGGGGGATAATGGCGCCATGATTGCGTGGAATGGGCTGCTGCACGCTCGGAACGAAAAAGCCCTTACGATTAATGAGAGTTTAGTTAAGCCAAATTGGCGAATCGATGAGGTCACCATTTCTTGGGCGGAATAAATTATGGACATGATGCAGAATCTCGAATCCGTTATATTTCACCTATTTGAATTAGCGGCTATACGGCTCCCTACTGCTGTGGAAGCTCAATTGCTACAAGCTATCGAACGTGAAGCAACTGAACTTGGCCGCCAGCAACTTGCCCTTATCAAAGAAAATCTCCAGCTCGCCAAAAAACTGAACCGACCTCTCTGCCAAGATACCGGCTTAATTTCTTTTTATATTAAATTCAATGCCAAACTTGTAAATCCCGCTGTAATCCAGAAAATCATCCTTAAAGTTACGGAAAAAGCCACGCAGGCAATCCCGTTACGCCCCAATGCTGTAAACTTATTTACTGGCAACACCGGAACGAACATCGGCAGCCACATCCCATGGATTTACTGGGACCCTTCAGATGAGTCCAGTCTGGAGGTCACGCTCCAATTAAAGGGTGGTGGGTGCTCTAATGTCGCACACCTAGCGATGCTTGATCCTGCAGAAGGCTTTCAAGGCGTGAAAAAGGCTATTATTCAAGCGGTGGCTGAAGCGGGGTCAAAGGGGTGCCCTCCATACACACTCGGGATTGGATTAGGTGGGACTGAAGATCTAGCGATGATCCTCGCCAAAAAATCACTAATAGTCCCCCCGAATCAGCGCAATCCTCAGAAGAAGTTGGAGGAGCTGGAACTTGAATTACTGCGTAGTTTGAATTCCCTGAAAATCGGGGTTATGGGGCTAGGATGCGGACCAACCGCGTTAGATGTCCATATTCTCGAGGCGGCTCGGCACCCTGGTTCGCTCCCTGTGGGAATCTCACTTTCTTGTTGGGCATTGCGTTACGCTACGGCTCAAATTTCAGAGCATGAAACCACTTATCTCACACATCGGGGATGATCTAATGGGAAGATATGACTTGAACACGCCGATTTCGGACGATCAAGTTCAGAAATTGCATGTAGGCGATAACATCACTATTACTGGGACCATTTTTACTGCGCGGGATGAAGCACACAACCGTGCAATGCAATACTTGCGAGAAAACCGCCCGTTACCATTTAAAACCCAAAATGGCGTGCTTTATCACAGCGGTCCTGTGGCGCGCCGGACTAATTCCTCGTGGGAGATCCTGTCTGCTGGACCCACTACTAGCGCCCGATTAGAAAGCTTCGAAGCCGAGTTTATCAAGAAATCCGGGATTAAGGTTATTATTGGGAAGGGCGGGATGGGGAAGCAGACACAAACTGCATTGAAGCAATACAAGGGCGTCTACTGTACCTTTACAGGCGGCGCTGGCGTATTGGCGGCGAGCTTCATTCAATCTGTTGAAAGAGTGGAATGGATCGACCTCGGGATTCCTGAAGCCGTCTGGATTTTAAACGTGCAGAAGTTCGGTCCCTTGTTTGTGGCAATCGATTCTGATGGTAATAATATCTTCACTCAAATCAATAATGATATACAGAAGAATAAGGAACTGTTAATCCGCCAATTGAAATGAGAGGCTCGATTCAATTTGCTGTATAAAATGGGTGCGGAAGCATATCTCTACAAGGAAACGTGGTACGGGCGTTCAGTTTTGAAGAAGGTCCGCGTTTCCAAGGCGTACCGGCACCCCTTGCTGGATCAGCAAATAAGGATGGCACGCACCGTCCACGAAGCTAAGATCATAACCGATACAAGAAAATTAGGAATATCTACCCCCATTATTTACTACGTCGATGTGCCGCAAGCGACCATTCTCATGGAATTCATTGAAGGCATTCGGGTAAAAGAAACTTTAATGGAAAATCCCGCAAATCATGTGGAACTTTTCCAAAAAATTGGTCGGATTATCGGGACCCTTCATAAACATGATATTATTCACGGCGATCTCACGACTTCAAATATGATCGTCCAAGCCACCACTGGAAAAATCTATCTGATTGATTTTGGGCTCGCCGAATACTCGACGACCCTGGAGAGCCGGGGGGTCGATCTACATTTAATTCGGCGTGCCCTCCAAAGCACACACTTCAAAATCCTTGAAAGTTGTTTTGCTGCCACCATTGCCGGCTATACAGAAATTCTGGGCGAGGCATTTACAAAAGAAGTCTTGCAACGCTTGGATGATATCGACCAACGGGGACGGTATCATTAGATAGTGTTCGATAATGGTTTATTGCAATTTGGGCATACAGCTAAATCTGGATCAACCTCTTTGCCGCAGAAACTACAGACGAGCCCTAACGCTTTAAGAGCACTATTTAAATCTAGCCGTTCTCCTGAAGCTGTTTGAACCGAACTTGCTTTTATTTTAACGGATGAGGGAATTTGTGATTGAATCCCTGGCACATAGTCCCCCATACTCGCCACATGGGGCTTTCGTACTTGAGGATGTGCTTTCATCGATTCTTGAAATTTCAGGGCGGCTGTTTTATACTGAGCCGCTGAGTCTTTATCGCCCAATAATTCTGCAAGATTAGAAATCATAAAATAATTATCTGCAACGACACTGTAGTTAGCATTCGAATAGGCCGTATCCGCTTTCTTCATGGCGTCGTGTATTTGAACGATGATTTGATTTTTCAATTTAAATTCCTTGGCTGCTGTCGCAAACTGCTGCGCCCCCGTTGCATCGCCCAGCTCATTCAGCATGTAAGCAACCCGGAAATATATCTCCGCGACCTTATTGAATTCATTTCCTCGGAGTGCCCGATTGGCAGCTTTCAGAGCTCGGTTGATTGCTTCCTGAATGGCATCTCTATCGACAGACATTATTATCCAGCCTATCCTACAATTCGCTATCCTTCAAATTACAGAGGGGATTTCAGTTAGATTATTTATCCGGCCTTCGACCTTCTCTACCACTTTATTGAATTATCTTTCTACTTTATTAACCTATTTAATACTTATAGTTTTTAAGTAAATAACTTTGTATGAGGAGATTATTAAAATTATTTGGTATTTTCTTTTTGCCTTAGTAATTGGTAGTGAATTTTTGTGTTAAAAAAAACGGATCTCTACTACATAATAGCCACGATCTGCATCATATGCTTTTTTGGGGCGTGGGTAATTCCACAGGTGCTAAACTATCTGCTACTCAACGGCATCCCTGATTGGTTAATTATTATAATCGTTGCCGTCATAATCCCCCTCTTCGCAATCCTACTTTTATGGTTAATCATCCAAGAAATTCAGCAGCATTTCAAAAATCCCCCGATTTCAGAACCAGAAAAAGAAGAATCTATTCCGATGAAAGAGGTTTTTACCCCCGAAGACATAAAATTCATTGAAGAGAAAATGCAAAAGCAATTAGAGACCCATGAGTTTAAGGACGAGGATAATTTTGAAAGGAATTACGATTTAATTCTTTCGTATATGAGGCATAGTCTGAGCCCGAAAGGTACTAAAACCATTGTACTGACGGATATCGCCCGTGAGTTAGACCTGCCTTTAGACAGCATAAAGGATATCCTTTTATTATTAGTTGCCGATGGACTTATATACGGCGAACTGACCGAAGATTCTTTTAAAGGTTAATTAGGTGGAAGTGATTCAGCGATGCTTCTTTTTGTGAGCAGTAATATGCATAAGTTTCAAGAAATCCAAGGGATTCTGCAGGAATATAACATCCCCATCTCGTTCCACCAGCAGGAAATGCCTGAGCTCCAGTCTGATTCCTTGGAAGAGATCGCTAAATTCAGAGCCCAACACGCTTTTGCGCTCTTGCGGAAACCGTTGTTTGTGGAAGATGCCGGCCTTTTCATTCAATCCCTAAACGGGTTCCCAGGCCCCTATTCCTCTTATGTTTTTAAAACTATAGGGAATTCAGGAATCCTCCGCCTGCTACACGGGACCTCCGACCGAGCTGCTATTTTTAAAACCGCGCTTGCACTCATGCTCTCTGAGACAGAACTTTTTACCTTTATCGGGGAAATACCCGGCGTCATTGCATCTTCTGAGCAGGGCAAGGGCGGCTGGGGATACGACCCCGTCTTCATCCCTCTCAAGGGAAAGGGTCGAACCTACGGTCAAATGTCACTTGAGGAAAAAAATCAAGTCTCCCACCGACGACAAAGCCTTCAAAAACTGGCTGAATGGCTTTCGACCCACCCCTCTTTTATATAGTAGTTAATTATTATTGTATTAAGGTGATAAACTTGGGCAATATTAAAGTGAAAATCGTTAAATTGGAGCCAATGATCGTTGCGAGTGCTTACGCCTTTAGTGAGAGCCCAGAAGAAAAAGCACAACAATTGTTAAATACTTGGGCAGAGCCCAGAGGATTGTTAGGTGATTTAAAAAATCATCCTATTTTCGGTTTTGATAATCCTCCGCCAGCAGGACCTGGTCAAAAATACGGGTATGAATTTTGGATAAAAGTCGATCCCAAAACCGAACCGGGAAACGATGTAAGGATATGCTTTTTCCGAGGCGGACGTTATGCCGTTACACGATGCACCGGCGCTCATAAAATCCCAGAGACTTGGATGGCGCTAGGTGAGTGGTGCAAAACTAACAATTATAAAATCGGAATGCATCAGGGATTGGAAAAATATATTTCAGGCGATAATCCTGAAAACCTAGTTATGGATTTTTACTGTCCTATATGTGACTAACGAATTAAAACGACATCAATAGCCTTTAGTAATTTCTTTATGATCGCAGAAAAAATTTTAAAAGAATAAGTAGGTTAAACTTGGTAGCATTAGGTCTATTTTTATGGACTTATATCAAAAATTTTAAAATGGTTGAGTTTATCCCTTTACCATACTGTTATGTTATCAAAATTTTAAATTTACGGGTTGAAATGAATGGCACGCATGCACTCGAACAAGAAAGGTAAATCCGGTAGTACGAGACCGCCATGGGCAAAAAGCCCGGAATGGTTCACACGTTCTGCTGAGGAAATCGAGGATTTAATCATGAAGCTAGCAAAAGAAGGCAAAGGACCCTCGATGATCGGTCTGATCCTGCGTGATCAATATGGGGTCCCGCTCACGAAAGCCATTATCAATAAAACTATCACACAAATCCTGGAGGAGCGCAATTTAAAGCCAAACTTACCAGAGGACTTGTTAAACTTGATTAAAAGGGCAGTGAACCTACGTAAGCATTTAGAGGAGAATAGGAAAGATAAAAACTCCAAGCGCGGCCTGCAATTAACCGAGAGCAAGATTTATCGCATTGCGCGATATTATCGCGCCACCGAAAAGCTGCCTAAAGATTGGAAATACGAGTGGAAGAAGGCAGCTGTGTTGATTCGGTAAAAAACGGTGCCGAATGAAACAATGAATCAATTGGATTTGAGTACTGAGTTTCAGGATGCGTTGAATTCAGCCGCAGATAGACTGAAATCGTGGGTGAATTCCGGCGAAACGATTCGCGTGTCAGGTCATATTGATGCGGATGGATTATCGGCTGCAGGGATTCTATCATCAATGCTCCTTCGCATGAGGGCTAATTTTCATACCCGTATCCTTCCCCAGCTGGAACCCAATTATATTGAAGATTTAGCGAAAGAAAAGCGGAAGTACTATATTTTCTCGGATTTTGGCAGTGGGCAAGTGAATCTTCTCACTAAATCCCTTCCAAAAGAAGAAATAATTATTCTCGACCACCATGAACCGCTGAGCTCATCTGAAAAATCTTCAAATATTTTAGAACTTAATTCACATTTGTTTGGGATTAATGGATCGAACGATATTTCGGCAGCTGGTATGTGTTTTCTTTTTAGCTATGCGGTCGATTCTTGCAAGAATCTTGATCTCCTGCCTTTGGCGTTAGTCGGAGCCGTGGGCGACATCCAAGATAAAGATAAACAACACTCCTTTACTGGTATAAATAAGAAGCTTGTAGAACTCGGGGTGGAACAAAACCTGATAAAAGTCGAAAAAGACTTATATTTCCAATATCGGGAAATGAAGCCAATTCATGAGGCGTTAATGGAAACAAATGAGCCATTTCTCCCCGAATTAACTGGCAATGAAGCGGCATGCTTACGATTTCTTTCAAATATTGGCATTCCCCTGCATGCTGGTGAAAATCAGCGGACCATTTCTGATCTTTCAACGAATGAGAAAAAAATTCTGACAAGCCAATTAACCCAACTTATTTTATCCCACAATGGCACCCCCGAACAAGCAAATAGTCTGATAAGTACCAATTATTTGATAATTAATGAAAAGGAATCCTATTTAAAAGATATTCGGGAGTTTTCGCAACTTTTGAATGCGTGCGGACGGACCCGAAACCCGGGAATTGGGATCGCTGTATGTATGGGCGATCGCGATATTCACTTCAAACATGCCCAAGATATCCTACTCAATTACCTCAAAAAAGTAAATTCTTTTCTGGATTCCTTGAAGCACCCCGGAAAAATCCAAGAGACCGACTACGTGCAATATTTTTACGGCGAGGACTTGGATGAAACGATGATCGGGACCATTACCACCATTGCTACAAAAACCAAAATAGCTAATAAGGTCCTCATTGGATTCGCTGCTTGCGAGGATGGATCCTACAAAATCTCAGCTAGGGCGCAAGATATGTTTATCAATAAAGGGGTGAATCTTGGTCATGCCATGCGTGAGACGATTGCCAAACTAGGTTTAGACCCTTCAAAATTCATTGCTGGGGGTCATGATGCTGCCGCAGGGACTCGTATCCCTAAATCTTATGATAAACTCTTCATAGAAACCTTGAATAAGGTGGTTGAAGAACAGATCTCCAAAAAAAGATAAAATCTTCTGTTTTCAGAGGAAAATTTTAAATAGCGTTTTTCGAGCTGAATTAATAAAATTACTTAAAAAAATCCTCCCTTAAAACAAAAAAGCGCCGAAAAGCGTCAAAAGCATAGAAAAAAGTGAAAATCTGGGAGAATCTATCCTGAATATAATCGGAAAATTGAAAAGAGCTAAAAGAGAAGGAAATTACTGTGCCTAAAAGACCAAGAAGGCAAGAAGCGATAGATCGCTGGAAAGATAAAAGTTGGTTTTCCGTGTACTCGCCAAAATATTTTGGTAATGTCCAAATTGCGCAAATTCCCTCTAGTGATGATGTAATGAATCGGGTCATCGAAACAACCTTATATGACATTACTAATGATTTTTCGCAGACTTACATTAAGATGTATTTGAAAATCGACCAAATTGACGGAACCAACGCTTACACGAAATTTCATGGGCATGATTTCACTCGCGACTATTTGAGATCCTTAGTGCGGCGTACCACCTCACAGGTTAAGGGCATTTTCAACATCAATGTCAAGGCTGATGCGACTCCCGATGCCCCGAACTACAAATTACGCGTCACTGCAGTCGTTTTCACCCAAAAACGTGCGAAAACGAGCCAGCAGAAAGCGATTCGGGTGATCATGAAAAAAGTTGTCGAAGACAAAGCCCAGAAATTAACTTTCATTGAATTCGTCCAAGAAAGCGTTTTAGGGAAGATTGGGAGTGAGATCAACAATCAAGCCCGTATTATTGTGCCCATTCGAAAATCCGAAATTATGAAAACGAAAATCGTTTCCGAGCCCACGACTTCTGCCGCTTGAACCCCTTATTTCAACTTATATTTTCTCATATTATTTCAATATTCCTCAAATTAATAACGTATATATTTGAGGCTTTTTTTAATACTATTAATACTATTAAAGCTTCAATAGGATGCGATAGATTCGAGTGAGGAAATAATCCCGGTTGCCATTATTATTGGCGGTGCATTGGTGGTTTTCATCTATTTCTTGTTCCGCCAAAGAATGCAATTAGAGAAGCTTCAGAATCAGCTGAAAGTCGAATCGAATGAACCTCAATCCCAAGCCCAAGGGCAAATTAAGCCCCAATCAATTTCTGATTCTGATTTAAATAAAAGGATTGAAGCGACTAAATCACTAAAACAGGATGAATTTGCGGAAAATCTGCAAATAACAAAGGATCTTCAATTTAAAATGGATGGGCTCGCCGTTGAACTTCGAATCCGCGGCGAAATGATAGTAGAACGCGATAACCACATCGGCGAGTTACAAAAGAAAATATACGACCTAGAAACACAAGTTTCCATTTTTAAGGACCAAATTGCGCCGGCACTTGAACAAACTATTACCAAGTTGCGATCACAAGTTTTAGACTTGGAAACTGCCAGTGACCAACAAACGAAAGATCTGCAATCTAAAAATGATCGAATTTCTGCTTCCCAGAAAATCCTTCAAGAAGCGCAAATGGGGAACTTGGTAGGTCTAGAAGATTACCAAATCCGGCTGTCTAAAAAAGAGCAGGAACTCAAGACATTAGAAGAACGAATCACTCAACTACAGGGGCAGGTTGATCAATTACCCGTTATTTGCCTCAACATGACGAATGAAATTAAGAAGCGAGAATCGGAAATCCACACGTTAAAAGTCTATAATTCCGTTCTCAACAAGAAACTCATAAGCATTCAAAATAGTATGCAGAAACAAGAGGAAAAACCAGAGGAAGAAGTTCAACAGTTATCTAAAAAACTAATTGAATTAGGAGACCAATTGCAAGAGGAAAAGAATCGGACTGCCCTTCTTGATAAGGAAATCCTCATGCTTCACAACATAATTCTGGAAAAGGAATACAAAATATCAAATTTGGAAAAAAGTCGGGCTCTGTTACTTACCCGATAGCCCAAGGTGCTTATAATTCCAAATTTATAAACCCGTTGTCTCTTTAATTTCAGTGCACCAAAAAGATCTAGTAGTAGAAATCAATCCTAGAAACTAAGAGCTTAGATACCAATTTTGTTACAAGGCGTGACGATATGAAAGCAGTACTAATGGTCGCTGGGGAAGGCAAAAGGTTACAGCCCCTGACCTTTACCCGACCAAAACCCATGATTCCCATAGCTGGGAAACCACATTTGCAACTTATTATGGAATACCTGAAGAATGCTGGAATCACGGAGATTGTTTTAATAGTGGGGTATAAACAAGAACAGATTTCAGAGTATTTTCAAGATGGGACTGCCTTCGGATTAAAGATACAGTATGTCACCCAAAAAGAACAGTTAGGAACTGGACATGCGGCACTCTGTGCCAAGGATTTAGTCAAGTCCGAACCTTTTTTACTGATGAACGGTGACATTCTCATTTCTCAAGAGACAATTCCCCAATTAATCAAACAATATAAGTCGTCGCATGGTCCTCAGCTGTCCATCGTAAAAGTGCCGGATCCATCGGCATACGGGATCGTGCAATTCAAGCAAAACACTGGTGAGGTTAATAAGATCATCGAAAAACCCACGGATAAAACGCAATTCCCCGAGGCTTATACCAATGCCGGGCTCTATATCTTTAATCCCAGCATCTTCGAGGCGATCAAGCAAACGTCGAAGTTGTCTCGAGGTGAAATTGAAATTACAGACTCTATTCAACGGTTGATAAACCAGGGCGAATCGATAAAGGTTTTCAAAATTGAAGGATTCTGGCTGGATCTGGGGAAACCTTGGGAACTTTTTGAGGCCACTCACTATATCCTCGACAGGATGGAACCAAAAAATCAAGGCACAATTGAGGAAAATGTTAAATTAATTGGAAAAATTATCGTGGGTGCTGGAACCGTGATTCATTCTGGCGCTTATTTGGAAGGTCCGCTCCTTATTGGAAACAATTGCAAAATAGGTCCGAATTGCTATCTTCGCGGTTATTGTAGCATCGGGAACGACGTGCATATAGGCCATGCCTGCGAATTAAAAAACACCATCGTGATGGACCACTCCAGTATCCCCCATCTCTCGTATGTGGGAGATAGTATCATTGGGAGTTATGTGAATCTAGCCGCCGGAACCATCACGGCAAATCTTCGGTTTGATAAGAAAACGATATCCATGAACGTAAAGGGTGAAAGGGTCGATACAGGGCGGCAAAAACTGGGCGCTATTATTGGGGATTACGTGCAGACAGGTATTGGCACAACTATTATGCCTGGTGTGAAAATTGGTCCCTATAATTTTCTAGGTCCAAATACCAATATCACAGAAGACATTCCACCGAATGCAAATCATGGAAAAAAAGAATAAAGAAATTCGTTTTTTCATTAGATGAGGCGTTTCAGCGAGGCCGCTCGTTCCAGAAATGAATTAGCTGCGTCTTCTTCCCCTAATTGTAAAAATAACTCCGATATTTCTTCATAGAGATTCTTCGCTTCAGCATATTTCTTTTTCTGAAGCGCCTTTTCAGCCCTAGCCGTTAGATCGGTAAGTTTCCTTCGAATTGCCCCCTCATCCTCCATGACTTTTTTAGGCTTAACGATTTCAATTTCCTCTGCCTTTTGTTTATAACGGAGCGCTGAATCTGTATCCTTAATCACTTCTGCCCTGGTCGCAGCCTTCTCGTAAAGGTCCCTTGCAAGGACTGGTTTGCCCGTTTTCAATGCATCTCTTGCTTGTTTGACTGTTACTGCAAGCTCAGATTTGCTCTTTTCAATTTCCTCTCCTTCCTTTTCAGCGACTCTTGCAATAGGTTTAATAATTTCTCCTTCTTCTTCCGCGACTCTAGCAATAGGCAGCTTCTCAATTGGTCTGACCTCTTCTTCTCTCTCTGTAAGTCTTTTCTCCTGTCCTTTACTAGCATAATAATTTGCTTGCTTAAGATAGTTTCTCGCTACTTCTTTCCCCTCAATAATCTCGGTTATCGTTGCAATACGGTTATAATATTTTGCTGCTACAGCATATCTATTATTTTTGATGGCATCTTCAACATTTAGTAGTAATTTTCTCCGTTCTTCAATCAACTCACGGGATTCGGGGCCAACTTCAACTTGGGTGGCCTGTTTTCGGCAAAAGTCAGCATCCTTCTTATATTTTTCCACTAAATCCGTTTTTCCTAGTTCCATTGCATAGATAGCAAGGGTGATGTAGATTTTCATAGCCTCGTCATATTTTCGTTCTTTGATGATCTCCTTAGCTTTATGATTGAGATCCGCCTGTTCCTGGGTCAAAATTTGCACCCACTCCTCTCTTGATTTAGCGGTTGCCACCGATTGCCTTTCTCTGGCGAGTTTAGCCCAATTAACGAACCTTAGAGTTCCTTCCTCATCTCCTAGCACCAGCATTATCTTGGCGGCTTCCTCAAAATTCTCAGCAGCCCCAAGGAAATCTTGTTTACCCATGCATTTATCCGCTTTTGATAAGAAAACACCACTTCTCTTCCTCATATCGCCTTCTTTCAAGGCGACGATCCGTTCATTCGCGACATTTGCCAATTTTAAGAATTTATCCGCTTGGTCTCGCTCTCCTAGCATCCGCGACATTTCAGCAACCTCGCGATAATTTCGCGACGCCTCTACTACATTTCTTTCTCTTATGGCAACTCTAGCAGCTTCTAAAAGCTTTTCTCTCTGCTCTTTTAACTCACTCTGTCTTTCTTTCTGCTGTGATTTCTCTTGTATCTGTTTTGCTTTTGAGAAAAATTCTTTGGCGACAGCTTTATCTGCTAATTCTAAAGTTAAATTGCCTGCTTTCTCATAGAACTTTGAAGCTTTATCAAAATCCAGTATTTGAGTTGCCGCATCAGCCTCCTTTAATATATCTTCTCGCTGCTGCTGTATATTCCTAGTAATCTGGGCAATTTCCCGCCTATTTTCTGCTCTTCTTTGAACTAATTTTCGCTTACGGTCTTCAATAGAGGTAAATCGTGGCTTCACGACCTTATAATACGCAGCCACTCCAAAAATGATCACTATTATAATTACAACGATTAAGAGAATAATCGGAAGCCATTTGCCTAGTTCAATTAGCCACGTATCGATGGCAACTACCACTTTAGGCTCCGAATTGGTAATGGCTCCTTGGCTGCTCTTATAAGTAGCTACAATATAAATAGAAATTATATCACTAGGAACCATATAGGAGACTACAACAGTGCCGTTAATGGCTGTGAATCCCCACATTTGCGTTTCATTCGTGGCTTCTCCAGAATAGACCACAATAATAGTGAAATTGACCAGCGCATTTCCAATGGGATGCGTTATATTTGATAAGTCAGCTCTAATTATTAAAAGCTCATTAACCTTTATATTTGATTGAACCCGGATAATTAGATTGTACGCTATTTTTAGCACATTAATACTAGTTGTATTCCAAACATCGGTTAAGTTCGTGCTACCTGCAAAATTTGCAAAAATATCGATGGAACTCGCTCCACCAGAGACCTTGTATTGAAACAATATCTTTCCCGAATTATCAGTGTATTTTATTTGCTGAAATAAGCTAATACTTCCGTTATTAAATTTGACACTTGTTGACCACTCAATTGGCTGGTTTCTTAAAGGAACGAAACTAGTCGTTTGCAATTTTGCGGTCACATTAATGATACTCCCTTCTTCAATCTCGTGAGTAGGATTCGTGAGAAGTAGTTGTGTCTGTATTTTTGCACGGATGTGCAGGTCCAATGAGATATTATAGGCTTGATATGTTACGGACGATGACACATTCAGTTTAATTTTGTAATCTCCCACGCCAATGGCTGTAAAATTAAGCGTAGATTGATATGTCCCCGCTCCAAGAAATGCCATGGTTGTTGGTGAGGTCTTTCCCACTATCTGAAATTGTAAAATGGCAGAATTTATGTATGTGTTATGGACTATCTCCATATAGCGCATATTGAGGACATATTGCTCCCCATAAAACCCGGTAATATTGAGGCTTGCAGGGATTATTATGGTCGGGATTTTATACACGCTTAAAGTTAAAATAGCACGGGAATTGTTATATCTGGATGTAAGCGGTGTTTCTATTTTCAATTGATATGAGATGGTACTAAATCCTATTAAATCAATAGTAGCATCATAAAATCCATTGCCTCTGTAAATAAAAGTGTTTTGAATTGCAAGCGCTTCTATTTTATACGTTACAATGAGATTTTCGACGAATCTATTCTTTGAATCCTTCAATTGGATGGTGATGTTCACTAAATTATTAATATATCCTGAAATTGTGGTGCCTTCTGTAATAATCACCACATTTAGCCGCGAAACATTTAATGTAATGGTCGAGGTCGCATTCACATGATCCATCGCCCATGAATTCAATTGAATCTGATATACACCTGGTACATAATTCGTTAAATTTAGGGTGGCTGTATAAATTCCCCCGGTTCCGGTTGGCTGCATTTGCACCGTTACTGATTGCAATTTATACCAGACAATCCCATTTACTCCTAAATGGTTGTGTGTATCGTTTAATTGAACCCTAAGTTCGATAAAATCATCGATTCTTGCATTAATCAGCGATTGGGATGGCACTAATTGAGTGGGCAACTTTCGGATATTCACGGTAATAGTAAGAATTTGTTGCTCATAGAGGGATTTTCTTATTTGAATCTGCAGAGTGTAGTTTTGTTCAGCCATCGGCGCATTTAATTTACTACTATCCGCCCAGATGGTATAATTCCCACCAATCACATTTTGCCACACACAACTATGACCGCCGAAATTGGCAGTTACCGTCGCACCAGAGATACCCTGCCCATTCGTGAGATTATTATAATTAAAACGAATGGTCCAATTATCCATCGCATATATTCTAGCATAAACCCCTGTCAGATTTGCTCCAATGATATTAGTTATTATTGTAGGGTAGCCATAGATTTCAAGGCGGATGACTAAGCTTGCTGTTTGATAGTTTGGCTTGCTGGCCCTTAATAAAATCGAATAATTGTTCAGAAAAACCTTGGAAATATTGAATGATACCCGATAATATCCTGTCCCCAAATCTTGAACTGTATAACTTTTAACACTTGACCAGTTGGATTGGATTACTCCGCCCGCCACCCCCACATTATTCAGCAAATCTCTATAAAACAAGGTCACATTCACAATGCCGTATTGCTTGTACACAGTTCGCGGGATATTTGTTTGATTTGTCAAACTTGTTGTTAGGTTCGTAAATATCAAGGTTAAATATGCTTCCTGTGATTCATAGATATCCGAATCAATCACAAATAGCAAATTATATCGAAATGCCGAAAAATTAGCGAATGTAATCGTATAAACTCCCGTTCCCCCATTGTAGAAGACCGAATAGTTAAAGCCTCTTAACAGCAACCCACTATAAATCGTGCCACTTTCATATTTCCAGTTTATCGTGATGTCCTGAGTGTAAATTGGAGCATTTGTGAAATTAGTATATCGAAAGGTAAACGCAATTGGCTTCTTCCAGGAATTCTCCGCCGCCGTGTCGTTAAAAACTAAGTTCGTGCCATATTGCTTCACTCGGAGAGTAATCTCGAAATTAGTATAATTCTGGACATTCCCCCAGGCCGTTGCATTAATGTAAATCAGGTATGATCCATACATCGCTGGGGCACTGATTGTAACAGTCCAAACCCATTTTCCAATGTAGAGACTGGTCATCGGTTGCTGAATCGCACTTTGGAAAGTATAAATAACTCGCGCACCAAAGGTTTCCTTCAAATACAAAGTGTCCCATTTGCCTATCCAATAGGACATATTGTACAGCAGAGTTAAATTGAACATTTCACCTCTGCTTACTTCAATAATAGTGCCCCTATGCTCTGGACTCAGAATTACTAAGGAGGTTGAATTGAAAATGGTCACGGTAGTATTCCAAGCGCCTGCCTCCGTCCCGTTAAACCAAGATACGACGAGGGAGTATTTTCCATTTGTATGGATGCTTTGACTTATATTCCAAGTGATATTTATGAATTTCCCGTTACCTCTCCCTGTGATTACGTCTAAATTCTTTTGAAGCGCATCCGTCACCGTAAGCTGGGCTGTTTTGTCTTGAGTATCATACACAGAATGGATTAAAGACGTTGATACTTTTATTGAATCAAGGATATAAACTGGTTCTTTGGGGATTGTGATACCTGAGATCCAATTGTACCCTTTACATATCACAATCCACATGCCATTGTTCGTTTCTCTAATTATTACTTGTTTTTGTGCATTTTTAATGACTTCATACCAAAAACTTGAACTATACTCACTTGAATAATAGTAGACCTTCGTTGCATTCCAAGTAGTGGGAATTGTGACATTAATCCTATTATGATATGATTTCGTAATAAAGACGGCTGGAATTGTTACATTCCATGTAACAATTGCATTCGATGGCTCTACCAATGCCGTGGTCACTGCCGTGCTCAATTTTTGTAGATGGGTCGTCCAATTGACTTGAAAAGAGCAATTATACCAAGTGCAAGAGATGTTAAAGAGAATTGATCCTGAGGGTAGAGGTACCAGGAGCCTTGAATAATTCCACGTTCTCGCTTGTGAAACGGACTTCGAATTGATCGTCATATTTATTTTGGAAGGCTCCTGTGTCGTTTTCAAGGGTGATAAATTCAAACGCAAGGTGGCGTCGGTGGTTTGATTGTGCCAAAGGACGCCCTGTCCTTGATAAACCAGTCCGTCATCTGGATCCGTAGCGTCATCGTTACTATAGTGCCAATATAAGGATCTACTGGTGTTAAAACTCACAAAAAAGGTGTTTCCCTTGGTATGATTTACGAATAATTGCGCTTTCTTTGTCAACG
>Ga0315277_10000214_pt1 | contig 97497 bp, 68 predicted proteins | sample YL17G05_15_MG_FD_203695 | JGI IMG/M metagenome (GOLD analysis project Ga0315277, IMG submission 203695) | Sediment microbial communities from Yellowstone Lake, YNP, Wyoming, USA - YL17G05_15 | ecosystem: Environmental > Aquatic > Freshwater > Lake > Sediment | place: USA: Wyoming | collected...
ACGCTTGGCTGAGGTGGGCAGCCCTGGAAGCGGTCTTTCCGGCGACGAAGAAGGACCTGGAGCTGCGGGTGTTGTACAGCCGGCTGGCCAAGCGGAGGGGGCCGAACGTGGCGAAGATCGCGGTGGCTCGCCGGCTGCTGACGATCATCTATCGGGTGCTGAAGGAGAAGAGGGATTATATCCCGGATATGAAGATACCATCGGCTGCCTAGAGGTCGCCTTAACGGATCCGGTCGGATCGCGTTCATAACAAGGTTTAGGAGCCGATACCGAACGCTACGGTGCGCATAAAAGGCGCGGATAGAAGGGTGGTTCTAACCGACCGAGGAAGCCGAGATGAAGAAAGAAAGGAGAAAATGACGGGGGGGCTTGCGTTTCGCCATCATAGAAGGTTCGCCTCGGAGTGATCCCTTCGCCCGTAGAAAAAGAGCCAAATTAGATGAGATAAGTCCGTCTGCTTAGACTGCGACTTCGATGGGGATTGCGGAAAGGACCTGGATCAGCACTGCGGGGGAGAGCTCGGCGAGCAAACCCCGCTTTCCGGCGTTGATGTAAATGACCGGCAGGTCGGCGATCGTCCGCTCCATGTAGACCTTGAGGCGCTTGCGCGTTCCGAATGGAGAGATCCCACCAACCAGATAACCCGTATGCCGGTTGGCGGCATCGGGCGAGCAAGGATGGACGGCCTTGACTCCCAGGACCCTGGCCAGGTTCTTGGCCGAAACTTCCTTGTCCCCGTGCATAAGGACGATAAGCGGTTCCCGGGCGTCGGTCTCGAAGACAACCGTCTTGATCATCCAATGCTCGTCCACGCCGAGCTCTCGGGCGGCGACGGTCGTCCCGCCATGTTCCTCATAAGCGTAGGAATGGACGGAGAAAACAACGCCTTTCTCCCGGAGCTCCCGGATCGCCACGGTCATGGGTGGTTTCGTATCGATCATCGCCGCCCTCCTGTGAATGGTTTGACTTTCCTTATGTTCTTTCTCGTTTCACGATATCCGACTCCGCCCGGATTTTCAACTCCTCCCTAAAGGGGAATCTAATCCGGAATCGCCGGAAAATGATTGCTGCGTCGCCTTTCGATCGCTACCTCTTGTCCCAGGATTTCTTATGATTTAGGGCGGGCGAAGGGATCACCCAGCGGCGAACATAGCGGAGAGGGGTCCCGCTTTGAGGCTGTGCAAAATGCAAAATGCGCAAAATGGGGTCGCGTCTACAATATTCAATATTGTTGAACTTTGTAGACGCGACCCCAAATCTCGCAAATCTCTGGTGACAAAATTTGTTTGCGGAAATCGGGAAATAAGTATCTCGTCCCCTCATTAACTCATTAAATCTTGAAACGGCCGGATTTCTGTGATATGACCTAGGTCTATCTCATGCCCAGGGTGCATGTCATCCGATCATTTTCGATTCCACAAGGAGGTCTCATGCGTCTGTCCCGTTTTCCGTCCGTGATGCTCATCGTCCTGGCCTTGGCCGTCCTCTTCGGCCCGTTCGCCGGCTTCGCCCAGACGCCCGGCGAGGACTTCTTCAAGACCATCACCTTCCGCGACATCGGGCCGACCGCCCAAGGCATGCGCTTCACCGATTTCGCGGTCCCGCTCCAGAAGCCGTACACGTTCTACGCCGCGTCGTCCTCCGGCGGCCTCCTCATGACCGAGAACAACGGCCAGACCTTCGTGCGGCTCTTCGAAAATGAAAAGGTCATCTCCATCGGCGACATCGCCGTCGCGCCCTCGAACCCGAACGTCCTCTACCTCGGCTCGGGCGAGGCGAACAGCTCCCGGAGCACATACTACGGCGACGGGATCTACAAATCGACCGACGCCGGCAAGACCTGGAAGAACGTCGGCCTGAAAGAATCGCACCACATCGGCCGCATCGTCGTCCATCCGACGAACCCGGACATCGTCTATGTCGCGGCCCTCGGCCACCTCTACAGCGACAACCCCGAGCGCGGCGTTTTCATCACCCGGGACGGCGGGAAGACCTGGACCAAGGCCGGCTTCCAGACCAACGACTTCAGCGGAAAGCGCGACATCGGCGTCTGCGACATCGTCATGAGCCCGAACAACCCCAATGTCCTCTACGCCGCGGCCTACGACAAGCTCCGCAAGCCCTGGACCTATATGATCGGCGGGCCCGGCAGCGCCGTCTATAAATCCACCGACGCCGGCCGGTCCTGGAAGAAGCTCGGCGGCGGGCTTCCGACCGGCATCCTCGGGCGGATCGGCCTGACGATCTACCCGAAGAATCCGAACATCCTCTATACCGTCATCGAGAACTGCAACAAGCCCAACATGACTCCCGAGCAGCGCTGGGCGGAGATCGTGGCAGGCAAGCCCAGCACAGGGATGATCGACGGAGAAGTTTACCGCACCGACGACGCCGGAGCGGCCTGGCGCAAGGTTTCGCCCGAGAAGCAGAGCATCGGCTCCGGGCCAGGCTACTATTACGCCGACATCATCGTCGATCCGAACAACGACAAGCACGTCTACGCCCTCTCCGTCGGCGTCCAGGAATCCAAGGATGGCGGGAAGACCTGGGGCAGCGCGTTCCGCTTCGGCGGCGACAACCACGCCCTGTGGATCGACCCCAAGGATTCCAGCCACATGCTGCTCGGCTATGACCACGGCTTCGGCGTGACCTTCGACGGCGGCAAGGCCTGGTACCGTCCCGACGAGATCCCGATGGGCCAGTTCTACGCTATCGATTACGACATGTCGGCCCCGTACCGCGTCGCCGGCGGCCTCCAGGACAACGGCTCGCTCATGGGCCCCAGCACGAAGAAGGGCGGGGCCGCCATTCGGATGGGGGACTGGACAACGGTCGGCGGCGGCGACGGGATGTACAACGTCTTCGACAAGAAGACCAACCGATATCTCTATAACGAGAGCCAGTTCGGCCCTCTCTCCCGGCTCGACCTCGTGACCGGCGAGCGCAAAAGCATCGCCTACCGCGGAGCGAACCAGAAGCGGTTCAACTGGAACGCCCCGATCCTCGTCTCGGTCCACAACGGCGACGTGGTTTATCACTGCGGGAACATCGTCGTGAAATCAACGAACCGCGGCGAGTCCTGGACCGAAATCAGTCCCGACCTTTCGACCAATGACGCGGCCAAGATGCCCGACGGCCGCGGCGGCGACGGGAACATCCAGTTCTGCACCATCACGACCATCGACGAGTCGCCTCTCGTCCCCGGCCTCCTCTGGGTCGGCACCGACGACGGGAACGTCTGGGTGACCCGCAACGACGGCGGCAACTGGACGAAGCTCAACGACAAGATCGCCGGCAATCCCGGCTACTGGGTCAGCCGCGTAGCGGCCTCGAACGCCGATCCGGGCACGGCTTATGTCGCCTACACCGGACTCCGCCATGACGATTTCAAGCCCTATGTCTATAAAACGACCGACTACGGCCAGACGTGGACATCGATCGCGGGCAACCTTCCGGCCGAGCCGGTCAATGTCATCCGGGAAGGCGCGGTCAATCCCGGTCTCCTCTTCGTCGGGACCGATCTCGGCCTCTATGTTTCGCTCGACGGCGGAAAGTCGTGGACGGAGCTGAAGAACAACCTGCCGACAAACCCGATCTATGACCTGAAGGTCCATCCGCGCGACCATGACCTCATCGTGGCCACCCACGGCCGGAGCGTCTTCATCGCCGACATCTCCGCCCTGGAAGAGCTGACCCCCGAGGCCATGACCAAGGACGCTTACCTCTGCGCGCCCAAGGCCAAGCTCCTCGGCCGGGAAGTCCTTCCGCCCGAGGGCCCTTCGATCGACTTCGCTGGAAAAAGCGAGCCGATGGGGACGGCGATCACATACTTCCTCAAGTCCAAGCCCCAGGGCGACGTCAAAGTCCAGGTCTACCAGGGGGCCATGCTCGTCAACGAGATCACGGGCACGGCCAATCCCGGGCTCAACACCGTGACCTGGGACCTCACGAAGCGCCGCGCTCTCACCGATGAAGAGAAGAAAGCCGCGGCGGATCGCGCCGCCCGCGGACAGCGTGGAGGCGCCGGGATGGGCATGATGATGGGCGGCGGAGGTTTCGGGCAACGCGGGATGGCCCCGCGCGATCCGAACTTCGCCTACAGCGCGGCCGGAGCCGGAGAGTACCGGATCGTTCTGGTCGCCGGCGGCCAGAAGCTCGGCGCGACAGCGAGGCTGATGGACGATATCATCCGCTAAAGCGCGGCCGGATTCGACTTTCTTGAAGGGCGGCCTTCAAGTGTCCCGTCTCTTCAGTGCCCCTGACAAGGCAACCGTTGAGACGGGACACTGAGCCGCCCCTTTTTTTGTACCCGCGCCAAGAAACTTTACATGATCGGCCCTCCCGCGCGTCCCGGCGGCCCTCCCTCCGCCTGAACAAGCGGTTGGCATGGCTTTTGCTCAGGGAGAGGACAGGTGACGAAATGGGCGAGGAGAGGAGCGGCACGATGCTCGAGCTCAGGAACGTGACGAAGAAATTCAACATCTTTCCCGCGGTGGACAAGGTGAGCTTCTCCGTCGGCCCGGGCGAAGTGCTCGGCTACCTGGGGCCGAACGGGGCGGGGAAGTCCACGACGATCAAGATGCTGGCCGGCCTTCTCGAGCCGACCTCGGGCGAGATCCTGTTCGACGGCCGGTCCATCCGCGGGGATCTCTGCGACTACAAGCGCCGGCTCGGCTATGTGCCGGAGCAGTCCGAGATCTATCCCCACCTCACCGGGTTCGATTATCTCCTCCTCGTCGGCCGGCTGCGCCGGATGCCCGAGGCGCCGCTCCGGGACAAGATCATGGCCTTCCTCCGGGCCTTCAGCCTGGAGGACGACATGGACAAGACGATCGGCGCCTACTCGAAGGGCATGCGCCAGAAGATCCTCCTCTCGGCGGCGCTGCTCCACGATCCGGACATCCTGCTTCTCGACGAGCCCCTCTCCGGGCTCGACGTGACGACCGGTCTCATCATCCGCGATCTCGTCCGGACCCTCGCGGAGGAAGGCAAAATCGTCATCTATTCCTCGCATGTCCTCGAGGTCACGGAGAAGATCTGCTCCAAGGTCATCATCCTCCACGAGGGCAGGATCGTGGCCAATGATTCGGTCGAGAATCTCCGGACCCTGATGCACCTCCCCTCGCTCGTCGAGATCTTCCGCCAGCTCGTCGCCCGCGAAGACACGGACGCCGTCGCCAGGACGATCGTCGAGATCATGAGAACCGCATGAGACGCACGATCGTCCTGACCCGGCATTTCTTCGATCGTCTCTTCCAGAACGAGGTCTTTCCCTTCGAGGACCAGATGAAAGAGCGCCTTTATATGGCCGGCGCCTTCCTGGCCGCCCTCGGCGGCTTTGTCTCGAATTCCCTCCTGATGAAGTACATGTTCTGGCCGGACAACGGCACGTCCTGGCAGGAGCAGACCTTCTTTCTGGCCTTTTTTATGTCCGTCCTGGCCATCCTGGTCGTTCTCGACTGGGACATCCTGTTCCCCGACCCGAAGGATTATGCCAACCTGATCGTCCTGCCGATGCGGCTCCGGATGATCTTCGGGGCGAAGTTCCTCTCCTTCCTCGTCTTCATCGGATTGTATACGGTCGCGGTCAATGCCTTCGCGGTCTTCGTCGTGGCGTTCTTCCTGCCGAAATGGAGAATGGATGGCGACCTCGGGATCCTCTGCTTGTACGTCGCCGCCCACCTTCTCGCGACCGCGGCTGCGTTTCTGTTCGTTTTTTTTCTCTTTGTCTTTGTCCATGCCCTGCTTCTCCTTCTTCTTCCCCCCCGACTGTTCAAACGCGCCTCTCTGCTTCTCCGCTTCGCGGTTCTCACCGTCCTCGGCTTCGGCCTGATGGCGTTCGTCATCCAATCTCCGGTCCTTGTACGCCTCTCCGACGGGATCCTGGCCGCCAAAGCGGCCGGCGTGTCGAGCGCGGCGGCCGTCCCGCCCCTCTGGTTCGTCGGGCTCTACGAGACGATCCTCGGCAGCCAGGACCCGGTCTTCCGGTCCCTGGCCGGAATCGCCGTGGCGGCGACGGCGGGTCTCGCCTTGGTCTATTTCGCCGCCATGGCCCTGACGTACCGCCGGCACGTCCGCCGGACCCCCGAATCCGAAGGATCGATGGACCGAATGCGCCTCATTCGTGACCGCATGCTCGGCTGGATTGAACGGCTGGCTTCGCGCGACCGGACCGAGCAGGCCGTCCTCAGGTTCACGGCAGACGGTTTGCGGACAAGCTCACGCCACCGGATTCAGATCGTGGGATTCATCGCCCTCGCCTTCGGCCTGGACATGATCTTCCTAACTTCCGCGGGACCCCACATGATGGATGCGGCGCTCCCGAGCCGCGGCCTCCTAGCGGCGCCGCTTGTTATCGCTTTTTTCTTGATCGTAAGTCTTCGGTTGGCTTTCAGCGTCCCCATCTCCGCCGAAGCGAACTGGATCTTCCGGCTCACCGAAGGCGAGCGCCGGGCTCCTTACCATGCCGGGAGGCGAAAAGCGATTGTCGTCTTCGCCCTCATCCCTCTTGCGGCGGGGACGGCCGCCGTCCATTTCCTGATCTGGCCGCCTGGCCAGGCCCTTCTCCACGCCGCCTATGTCTTTTTCGTTTCCCTTTTCCTCATGGAGATCGTCTTCGCCAATTTCGCCAAGATCCCGTTCGCCTGCCTTTCCGTTCCGGGGAAGTCGAAGCTCCAATTCTTCTGGGCGTTCTATGTCTTGGGCTTCGTCATCTTTACGGCCGTCTTCAGCGCGCTGGAGCGCTCGTTTTTCGTTAGAGGATCCGGATTCCCGGCGTTTTTCGTCGCCGCCGGACTCCTTCTGGCCGCGATCTGGCTCCTCGAAGCGCGCCGCGAGTTCGAGCGGCTTCCGATCGTTTATGAAGAAAAACCGGCCCCGGCGATGATCACGCTGTCCTTATACTGAATCCGCGCCCCTGCCGTTTGACGGTCTCTCTTTCTCTGTGATATAAGCCCGACAAGGGAGGCCGCCCATGGTCCAATTCCAAGCCATCGACTGGATCGTCGTCGCGTTCTATTTCGCCATCGTCCTGGGCATCTCCTGGTGGAGCTTCCGCAAGCGCCAGAAATCCACGGAGGATTATTTCCTGGCCAGCCGCCACGTCGGCTGGTTCGTCGTCGGGGCTTCGATCTTTGCCTCCAACATAGGTGCCGAGCACATCGTCGGCTTGGCCGGAACGGCGGCCAAGTCCGGCGTGGCTATGGGACATTACGAGCTTCATGCCTGGCTCGTCCTGGCCCTCGGCTGGTTCTTCATCCCCTTCTACATGCGGAGCAAGGTCTTTACGATGCCCGAGTTCCTGGAGCTCCGCTATTCCCCGAACGCGCGCTGGTTCCTGTCCGTGATCAGCCTGATCGCATACGTCTTCACCAAGGTTTGCGTCAACATCTACGCCGGAGGGGTCGTTTTCCAGACCCTGATGGGCATCGATTTCTGGACGGGCGCCCTGATCGTCGTCGTCATGACCGGGATCTACACCGTCTTGGGCGGGATGCGGGCGGTCGTCTACACCGAGGCCCTCCAGACAATCGTCCTCGTCGTCGGCTCAGTCATCGTCACGATCGCCGCGCTGATCAAGATCGGCGGCTGGTCGGCCTTCGTCCAAGCCGCCGGCGCCGACCACCTGAATCTCTTCCTGCCGGCCAACCATCCCGAGTTCCCCTGGCCGGGGATGCTCCTGGCCCCGCCGATCGTCGGTTTCTGGTACTGGTGCACGGACCAGTATATCGTCCAACGGGCCCTCGCGGCGAAGAATGAGCAACAAGCGCGGCGCGGGACGATCTTCGCTTCGTTCCTGAAGCTTTTACCGTTCTATATCTTCATCCTGCCCGGCGTCATGGCCTATGTCCTGGCCAACAGCGGGAAGCTCCAGCTCGCCTCGGCCGACCAGGCTTTCCCGACCATGGTTATGACCCTCATCCCGATCGGCCTGCGCGGCCTCGTCGCCGGCGGATTGCTGGCCGCGCTGATGAGCTCGCTCGCTTCCACCTTCAATTCGAGCTCGACGCTCTTCACGATGGACATCTACAAGAAGTTCAAGCCGGAATCGAGCGAGAAGCACCTCGTCCGGGTCGGCCGGATCGCTACGGCCGTCCTGGTCGTGTCGGGGCTCGCCTGGATCCCGCTCATGAAATACATCTCGAGCGAGCTCTATCACTACCTGCAGAGCGTCCAGTCTTATATCGCCCCTCCGATCGCCGCGGTCTTCCTTCTCGGAGTTTTCTGGAAGCGGATCAACGGCAAGGGCGCGATCACGACCCTGGTCGGGGGCTTCACGGTCGGGATGCTCCGCCTCGTCCTCGAGCTCAACAAAACGCACCTGACCGGATTCCTTCATGCCTTCGCTTCGATCAACTTCCTCTATTTCTGCGTCATCTTGTTCGTCGTGTGCATCGCCACGCTCGTCATCGTCAGCCTCCTGACCAGGCCTCCCGATTACGCCAAGCTCAATGGACTGACATATGCGACGACTGTGGCCGCGGATAAAGCCGCGTCCCGGGCGACTTGGGGTTGGAAAGAAGTCGTCCTGTCGCTCATCGTTATCGGCGTTGTCGCCTTCAGCATGATATACTTCAGCGGCTAAAGCCTACGTGCGTTAGCGGGCGAGAGCGGGGAATCATTCCTTTCTGGCTCGCGCACTCTTAACAGATTCCCCTCGTCCGGCGTAATGATCATGTCGCGGGAATTTTGGGCCGAGGGAGCGGTCTATACTAATGGAAGATCTTCCGCGATTTGGCCTGATTATTGCTGCAATAATGAATAACGGGAATGGACGACTCGGCTGATTCGGCGGAATTCATGCGTGATCCTGTAACGCGGTTTCCATTGCGAGCGTTTTTGTGTTTAGATAGATGCGCTTTGTCCAGGGATTCAGGGAAGGGAGTCTGAGGCCATGATCATTCCAAAAAAGACCCTCAACGTCATTCTCATCGTGCTTGTTCTCGCCGTTGCCGCGTATTTCCTGGGCGTTAAAAAGATCATCCAACCAAAGGAAAAACAGCAGGTTGGCGAGACAACGGGAGGAGGCCAGGCGGCCGCCGGCGCGGCGTCTACGGCTTCTCCGGATCAGAAGGTCGAAGCGGCCCCGCTCCCGGTCAAGGTCGAACCGGCCCGCCGGGCCGACCTGGTCATGACCTTGAAATCTCCCGGAGAAGCGTATACCGACCTCAAAATCACCCTCAAGGCCGAGGTCGGAGGGGAAGTCAAGAATCTTTACGCCGCGGAAGGAAAATTCGTCAAGGCCGGCGAACCGCTTCTCGAGCTCGATGATACACGCTATCGGCTCAATCTCGAGCTCCTGGAAGCCGCGCGATTGAAGAGCCTCTCGGAAATGTTCCTCGAGCGCCAGTACGCGGTCGCGGAAGCAGCCGAAGTCCCGGCTGGCGTCATCGAAAAGCTCAAGGTCACTCAGAGCGCGTTCGAAAAAGCCGCTGCCGCGTTCGATAAGGGGTTGATCGCCCGGGAGGAATACGAGAAGGCCCGCGCCGCCTACGAAATGTGCTTGATCGAGGCGGGCCGTAAGAAAGACGAGATCATGGCCACCTCCAAGAACCTGACCCAGACCGAGATCAACATCAAGCTCTCCCGGCTGGATCTCGAAAAGACCAGGTTGGCGGCTCCGTTCTCCGGCGTCCTCACCGACATCAAGATCTCGCTCGGAGAGCGCGTGGACCCGGGGCGGGAGCTGTTCACGCTCGTCGATCTCTCCAAGATCAAAGTCAAAGCCAGGGTCCTGGAGAGCGAGATCGGCAAGATGAAGGCCGGAAGGCAGGTTGACCTCAGGTTCAGCGCCTATCCCGACCGGATCTTCAAGGGCACGGTCGAGTCCGTCAGCCCGATCGTGAATTCCGAGGACAAGACGTGCGCCGTTTTCATCCTCCTGGCCGGGCCGGGCGGAGAGATCAGGCCGGGCATGCACGCCGAGGTCGAGATCGCCGCCGACATTTATGCCGGAAAACTCCTCGTTCCCCAGGAAGCCGTCCTCGTCCGGGGCGGGCGGAAGCTCGTTTTTGTGGTGGAGGGCGATCTGGCCAAATGGCGGTATGTCCAAACGGGCCTCGAAAACGACAAGTTTGTCGAGATCACGGACGGAGTCGCGGCCGGCGAGCCGGTCATCGTCGAGGGCCATTTCACCCTGGCCCATGACGCCAAAGTTACGATCCAGAAGTAATCGACCGCGGCCGAGCGGAGGGGATCATGCGATATATCAAAAAGATTCGGCCGGCCGTAGGACTGGCCGTAGTACTACTTGCCGGCTCGCTCATCTCCGGACAGGAAAAGGCGCCTCCGGCGCCCGGAAAAACCTGGACGCTTCGGGAATGCATCGCCAGCGCCCTGGCCAACAACCTGGACTTGTCGATCGAGGCGCTCAATCCGGACCTCGGCGACGCCGAGATCGCGGCGACGAAAGAACAGTATCTGCCACAATTCAACCTCTCCTACTACAAATACGACCAGACCCAGCCGAGCTCTTGGGGCGTCGAGGGAACGGCCGTCAAGAGCCGCTACGACAACTACGCCCTGACCTTGAGCGAGCGGATCGTCACGGGAACGACTGCGTCGCTGTCCTTTTCGAACAGCATGAACAACACCTCCCGGGCCTTCACGGTCGTCAACCCGGCTTACAACAGCAATTTCTCTTTCAGCTTGACCCAGTCGCTGCTTAAGGGATTCGGCCCGAAAGTCAACAGGATTCCGATCGTCCAAGCCGAGAACAGCCGCGACATCTCGGTCGCGACCTTGAAGTCTGCCATCCTCCAGACAGTCTACAGCGTGGAGGAAGCGTACTGGAGCCTGGTTTCCGCCATCGAGAACCGCAAGGTCCAGGAAAGCTCCCTCGGGCAGAGTCGGGCCTTGCTCGAAAAAAACCGGGAGGCGGTCCGGATCGGATCGAAATCGGCCTTGGAGATCCTGAATTCCGAAGCCGAGGTGGCCCAGTATGAGGACGCCCTCGTTTCGGCCCGCTTGAACGTCGAGCAGACGGAAGCCCGGCTGAAACAGCTCCTGAACCTTCCCGCGAGCTCGACCTCGGAATCGGGCGGGATCGTTCCAGCGGACCTGCCCACCGTCGAAAAAAAGACCGTCGCGGTCGAGGACGCCCTTCGAACTGCCCTCGCGGAACGGCCGGAGATGATCCAGTCCGGGCTCGAGATCGCGAATTTTGATCAATCCATCGTTTCCTACCGCAACCAGCTCCTTCCTCAGCTCGACCTGACGTTTTCGGCCTGGAGTCCGGGCCAGTCCGGTATTCTCTCTGTCTATGACAACAACAACCCTCTAACGGGGAACGTCATCGGCAAGGTCGAGGGGAGCCGGGGCGAGGCCCTCAAGCAGGCCATGCGGATGACTTACAAGAACTGGTCGCTGCGCCTGGATCTTACTCTCCCGACGGCCAATTTATTCAGCCGGTCGAGCCTGGCCATGGCCAAGATGAACAAGGACCAGGCGGAGCTGCGACTGGAGCGGCAGAAACAGACGATCGCTTACGAGATCGCCGACGCGATCAAGACGCTCGCGAACGCGGAGCGGAGAATCGAATCGTCCCGGGCGGCCCGAGAGCTTCAGGAGAAGCGCGTGGCTGCAGAGACGCAGCGGGTCCAGCTCGGCCTGGTCGGGAGCGAATGGCTCCTAAGCTACCAGCGGCAATTGACGAGCGCGCGGACAAGCGAGATCGCGGCCCTGGTCGGATATAAGATCGCTGTCGCCAAGCTGGAAAAGGCGATGGGGACGACGATCAAGAGCCTGGGGCTCAAATTCCGGGATTATGTTTTTTAGCCTGCGAGGAGGCCGGCAAAAGATGAGAAAGCTCCGTCGGATCATAGCGGTTCTGGCGATCCTGGTCGCGCCGGATATCGTTCCGGCCCAGACGATCGATACTGTGAATGGCGCCCGGATCGTTCACAACGTCAAAGGCGGAACGTTCGGCAAGAACCTGCCCCTTTCGATCGAGCTCATTCGTAACCTGGGCGACGTGGACACGCTGGACGAGAACCTGGCCTTCAATTATCCCGAGGATATCCTTATAGACAAAGCCGGGAACATCCTCGTCCTCGATTCCGCGAACAACCGTATCCAGAAATTCGGTCCGGACGGAAAATTCCTGGCGACGATAGGGGGGAGAGGCCAGGGTCCAGGGGAATTCTATAAGCCCGATTCGTTCGACATGGACGAAAAGGGCGGGCTCTGGGTCATGGACGGATATCAGAACCGCATCCAGACGTTCACCCCGGAGTTGAAAGGGGACAAGACCATTCCGCTCACGGAACGTTTCCTCCGGAAGCTCCGGGTATTGAAATCGGGCCGCCTCGCCGTCCAGGCACCGCTCCTTTATACGAGCTTCAACGACAAGTCCAAGCCGCCTAAACTCCTCAGGCTGCTCGGTCCCGATGCTAAAGCAGTCGGTGAGTTCGTCGATATTTTTGATTTCGGCGAGCCGTCGACCAGCGCCATGGCGAATTCCATGTTTTACGACGTGGATGGGAGCGATCATTTAGTCGTCGGATTCCGGGCCCAAAACAGGGTCGAAAGATACAGTCCGGACGGAAAGCTCCTGTGGAAAGCGGATCGGCCTCTTAACTACGATATGGGGATCCGAAAGATGGGCAAGATGGGCGACCGGAGCATCAGCGCGCCGGAGATGAACGTTTGCTCCCTAGGGATCGCCGCGGATGCCAAGGGGAGGGCCTGGGTTATCACCTATGACCGGCAACTAAAGAAAGAGGAGCAAGTCCAGACCTCGATGATGATGACCTCGGGCCGAGGCGGCGGGGCTGTCTCGACCGTATCGCAGAAAACGACGGGGAATACCGAACTCCGGACGACGAATGCGTTCAAGCTCGAGGTCTTCGACCCGGACGGCGTTCTTCTCGGCGAGTTCCCCCTGACCCATTTCGTGGACGGGATCCGCATCTGCGGAAATACCCTCTTCCTGCTCGACCAGGTTCGCGGCGTGACGTTCTATCAGTACAAGATCATCGAGAAGTGACGGGAGAATGGCGACCTGGAGGGTGACATGAAGACCGGACAAAGGAGGGGTGCTCCAAGAGCGTTCATCATCGGCCTTGCCGCGGTTTTGTCGATCTGCACGTCCCCCGTTTTGGGCCAGGCCGTCATCGAGAATCCGTCGGCGCCGGCCTCGAGGACCGCCGGCCGGACGATCTCGTTCAAGGAAATCCTGAAGATCACGGACGAGAGCGGCGAATTCTTCTTCAAGTATCCCCGGATCATGGCCGAAGGTCCCGACGGCTCGTTCTATGTCCAGGACAACGAGCAGATATTGCGATTCGATCCGAACGGAAAGTTCGTCCGGAATTATTTCAAAAAAGGGCAAGGCCCGGGGGAAATGACGTATGCGATGGGGCTATTCGCGACGTCCGCGGGACTGTGCGTTCAAGCGAGCGGGCCCCAGAAGCTCATTTGGTTCGACGACACCGGGAAGCTCCTGAAAGAGCCATCTCCCAGGCCTAAGGGGAGGATGTCGATGATCCTCCTGGGGATCTTGAACGGGAAATACATCTTTTCTGGAACTGAATTCCCCAGAATCTCGGGAGAGCCGCAGTATGTTGACAATCCCTATTCCTTAATGGCTTGGACCGAAGCCAGCGCAGAGCCGAATGTCCTCTCGGCGTTTCCAGTGAATTCCTATATCGTCACGTCCGGATCGGGCGGCGGGGGGATGATGTCGATTGCCAGCTTCATGGCAGTTCCTTTCGGATCGAAGTCCTTTGTCGTCGTCCACACCTGCGAATATCTTGTGAAGCTCTTCGATTTCGAATCGAATGCCGTCGTCAGGACGTTCTCGCGGAAATATGAGCGGGTCGAGTCGCCTCCTCCATCGGCGGAAGACAAGAAGCCGGTCATGATCATCAACAATAAGCAGATCTCCAACCCGCGCCAGAAATACCTGAACGACATCTCCAAAATCATCGCCCGGGGAGACAAGATCTGGGTGGTCACTTCGACCAAGGACACCAAGAAGGGGAGGCTGATCGACGTCTTCGATGCCGCGGGCAAATACGTCGACGCTTTCTTTTTGAACATCCCGACCGGACAGTATGCGATCTTTGGGAAAAATCTGTACACCGCTGAAAAATTGCCCGATGAAACGTACGCCATCAAGAAATACGCGATCGAATGGAAGGATTAGGGGGAAGAAATGAAACGGAATCGGTGGGCCGGACTGATCGGGGCATTCATCCTCCTGGTTTTCACATCGGGGATACCCGCCACGCAGCCTCAGTGGAAAGGCACGACCACGAAAGAAAACGGAGCTACGGTCGTTAAGAATCCGAAGGCGCCGGTCTATCAGGATCCGATTCTCGTTCTCAAAGAGGAATTGACGCTGGGGGGACCAAGCGCGTCCGGGGATTATGCCTTCACTTCACTCCGGGCCGCGGCCATCGGCGACGACGGGACCATCTTTGCCATGGACGACCGGGAAGGCCAGATCAAGATCTTCGATCGGGGCGGAAAATATATAAAAACGTTCGGCCGAAAAGGCCAAGGCCCCGGTGAGTTGAATCTCCCCAGCTCGATTTCGATCAACCGCGGGAAAGGCGAGATCATGATCCAGGAGGTCAGCCGCCGGTTGTCCTATTTCGGCCTGGACGGGAGCTTTCTGCGGAATCAATCGATGAAAGAAACCTGGGGACTCCGCGCCCGGGTCGATTCCAAGGGAAATATCGTGATCCAGGAAGCCATCATGGACCCGAAGGATCCCCGCTACGTCACGAAGAAATTCGACCCGGAATTGAAGCTGTTGGCCGAGTTGGCCAAATCGCCGGCCCCCACGCCGCAAGTTTTCAATCCACTGATGGCGGTTAGCTATTGGACGATAGACGATCAGGACAATATCGTCTATGGGTATCCGAAAACATATGAGATTGATATCTTTGGACCCTCCCATTCTATCGTCAAGCGGATCCTCAAAGACTACGATCCCGTCGAGATCTCTGAGGCGGAAAAAGAGGCGCAGCGCAAGAGCATCGCCGCCGATGGCGTGAGCTTGAAGCTGGCATTCGACAAATATTATCCGGCGTTCAGGAGGTTCTTCCTGAGCGACAGAGGGCATATCTTCGTCCAGACGTGGGAAAAGACGAAGGACGGGAAGTTCATCCATGATATTTTCGATTCTGAGGGACATTTCCTGGCTAGGATGCCTCTAGCTCCGTTCGGGATCGAGATCAAAAAAGGCAAGTATTACGCCCTTGAGGAGGACGCCGACGGCTACCAATCCCTGAAGCGTTATTCCGTCGAGTGGAAGATCAAATGAACCGGGGGACGAAAGCATCGATTGGGATCCTCGTCGTCTGGCTAGCTCTCATTCCCTCGTTCGGCAATCCGCAGCAGATCATCGAAAATCCAGAGAAACCCGTGGCAAAGAATGCCGGCCGCGTTCTCGAGCTCAAGGAGGTCTGGCGGATCAACGACGCCGGAGGCGAGTTCTACTTCCGGTATCCGAACAGGCTGAACCTGGCGCCGGACGGCGGCTTTTTCCTCGCCGACCGGGATGAATTATTGAAATTCTCCGCGGATGGGAAATTCCTCAGGAACCTCTTTAAAAAAGGCCAGGGCCCGGGCGAGATCGGCAGTTCCTTCACATATCTCCTCGCAGGCGATGAGCTGTACATCAAGGACTACGGTCAGAGGCGGATCTTTCGGATGGCCCTCGACGGCGGTTATCTCGGCCCGCTCGAACTCGAGCAAAGCCGGAACACGTTGATCGGCGTCCGGCCCGACGGCTATCTCTTCATCGAATCGGTATGGCCTCCGGCCGCCGAACAGACCGGGAAGCTTCTCCCGATCACCGACACAGTCAAGCTTGTCTCGAAAGACGGGAAATCGGCTAAGGATCTCCACGTCTTCAAGACGAGATGGTTCATGGCCGGTCAGAGCGCGGCGCAATGGGATCTTAACTTCGAAGCTCTCAATGACGACGTGAAACTTCTTTTCGGCTCCCACTCGCGGGAATATCTCGTCGAAGTCATCGACCTCGACCGGGCGGAGACCGCCGTCCGGTTCCGCCGAGCGTATCCCAGGGTAAAACACGTCGAAGAAAAATGGGAAAGCAATTTCCGGAGGCTCGGTCTGCCCGATATCGAGTACGAAAGCGACATCCTCGAGCTCTACGTGAACCGGAATCGCCTCTGGGTCAAAACATCGACGGCCGATCCGGCGAAGGGGAACCTGTACGATGTTTTTGATTTCTCCGGCCGCTACGCGGATTGTTTTTACCTTGGCCCCGGCCGGACTCTGCTCGCGGCCCGAGGGAGCGAAATCTACGTCACTGAAAAGAATCCGGACGACAGTCTTGTCCTGGTGAAATATCGGATCATCGAGGAGGGGCGATGAAACCTATATACGCACGCTTTGTCGGGATTGGGATCCTTTCGTTGGCGGCAGCGGCGCTCATGTTCGCGTTTCCGGCGGAATCAAGCGGTCAAAATCCCCGGTGGAAGGGCAAGATCGAAACAGGTGACGGCGTCAAGGTTGTCTGGAATCCGACGGTGCCGCTCTACGCGGACGTCCGCTACGATCTCGCCCAGGACCTCCAGATCGGAACGGAAGACGACGACAACTACGTCTTCGGCGTCATTTCGAGCATCCAAGTCGACGACGACGGGAACATTTACGTCTGCGACATCAAGCTGACCCGCGTCCAGAAATACGACAAGAACGGCCGGTTTCTCGCGACGATCGGCAAAAAGGGGCAAGGCCCGGGCGAATACGACAATCCGTTCGAGGCGTTCTCCCGCCCTAAAGCGTCGAACCTCTTTGTCCGGAGCAACATTAGGGTCATGGAATACGACTCGACCGGAGTTTACAAGACCCAGACGATCCTCCGTCATTTTCCGAACAAAACGGGAGCGGACGGCGACGGAAACCTCTGGGCCGTGCCGAATAAGGTCGACGGAACCAAGGAAACGCGAAGCGTCGAAAAGATCGGTCGCGACGGCGAAACGCTCTGGTCGAGCGCGGTTTTTCCTTACGAGCGCTATCGAAGGATCCTGCCGAGCGGCGGGACTGTGGTCGGGACGTCGGGCTGGGAATTCGACGTTCATTTCGCCGTCGCCGACGAAGGCACGATCTGGTACGGATACTCGGGCGCCTACGAGATGACCGTCATCGACAAGGATGGAAAAACTCTGTTCAAGGTCATCAAAGAAGGCTCGAAGGAGCCGTTTGGAGCCGCGGACAAGAAGCCCGAAGTGTCTCCGGACTACAAGCCGTTCTTCTACGGATTGACCTCGGACGATGCCGGCCGGATTTACGCCACGCGAGCCAATATGATGGCCACGGCGCCGGGCAAGCCCTGTCCGTTCGATGTTTTCGGCAGGGACGGGATCTGCCTTTACACGATCAGCCTGCCGCGCGCCCGCGTATTTACGATCAAGAACGGCTATCTCTACACCCGGGATGTCGCCGGGCAGGACGACCTCCCGGTCGTCAGGAGATACAAGATAAAGAATTGGAATTCTCTCAAGGCGAGCGCCGATGAATAAACGAGCCGCATTCTCCGCTTTCTTTTTTTCCTTCGCCATTGCGGCTACGGCCCAGCAGATCATTGAGAATCCCACGAAGCCTCTCGCGAAGAACGCAGGGCGCATGCTCGAGCTCAAGGAGGTCTGGCGGATCACGGACGACAGCGGACAATTCTTTTTCAAGAATCCGTATCAGCTCCACATCGCTGGCGATGGCTCGATCTTCCTGGCGGACGACGAGGAATTCCTCAGATTTTCGGCGGAGGGCAGATTCGTCAAGAATCTCTATAAAAAGGGCCAGGGCCCGGGCGAGATCAGCCAGGGCCTAACCTATTTTATCCTCGGAAGCGAGCTCATCATTCGGGATTCGGGCAAAAGAAAAATATGGAGCACGGATTACGATGGGAATCTCTGGAGGGAATTCGAAGTTCCCAACACTGGATATACCGGCTTCCTTGGCATCCGGGAAAACGATTTCGTTTTTACTAAAACCGTCAATCCCCCGAGGGAAGAGCGGAAGGGCCTTATGGATGTCCCTTATATCGTGTACTTGACCTCAACCGACGGCAAGAAGGAGCGACAGGTCTTTATATTCTATGTCAAAACGTTCATGACTCCCCAAGCGGGTCGCAGTTGGACCCCGAGCATCGCCATGCTGAGTCCCGACGGAAAGTATATCGTCGGTTCTTTTCATTCCGAGTACTCGATTCAGATCGTGGACATCGAACAGGGCAGGCTCATCCGGACGTTCAACCGAAAATATCCGCGGATCAAACATGCCGAGGACGATTTCGAAAGAGAATTCAATAAAAAGAACGCGGCCCCTGCCATGGAGTTCAATCCCGACGTCCGTGGCCTGAAACTGGCCAAGGACCAGGTTTGGGTCCGGACCTCGACGACGGACCCGAAAAAAGGGGATCTCTGGGACGTCTTCGATTACGACGGAAAATTCCTCGACAGCATTTATCTTGGTCCGGGGCGGACCCTCTTGAGGGTCGGGCCCGATACGATCTTCGTCTCCGAAAAGAACGCCGACGAAACCATTGCCGTCGTGAAATACAAGATCATCGGATAGAGGGGGGAAGATGGATCATCGTCAACTATTGCCGCTCTTGATGGGAATCTTGATCCTCCTGGGGACGGCGCCCGGACTCGTCGCCCAATCTCCTTCCTGGAAGGGGACGATCGCAAAAGAGGACGGAGTCATCATTGTCAAGAATCCTAAGGAGCCGATCCATCAAGGACCGGTCCTCGCGCTCAAGGAGGATCTTTCGATCGGCGGAGCGGGGGCGACCGGCGGATATATATTTTCGTATCTAATGGATATCGCCGTCGACAACGAGGGAAATATCTACGCCCTCGACTTGCGCGAATGCTGCATCAAGGTCTTTGACCGCTCGGGGAAATATCTCCGGACAATCAGCCGCCGCGGTCAGGGACCGGGAGAATTGGGCGGACCGTTCTCCATGACCCTCCTTCCCGCGAAAAACGAGATTCTCGTCCGCGACGCCGGAGGAAGCCGAGTCTCCGTTTTTCGCCCCGACGGGGCGTTTGTCAGACAGATCCCGATGCGGGGCAGAGCTGTTGATAGCCTCGAAGCGGATCCAGGCGGGTATTTTTTCCTTTCAGAATCGATCTTTGACCAGAAGTCTTCGCAATACGTGTTGAAGAAAATGAATTCCGACTTGAGTCAAGCTCTTGTCGAGCTCGTCAAGCACCCCGCGGATGAGAGTCACACTCCTTTCAAGCCCAGGGATCGTTGGATCCTCGATGAAAAAGGCGGATTGATCTATGGCGACGGAAAATCCTATGAGCTTCGGTATTTCAACCCCGAAGGGAAGCTGATCCGGCGTGTTCTTCGTGATTATGTTCCGCTCAAGGTCTCGAAAGCCGACATCGACGAATTCCTGGACCGAAAGACTCCTCCGGGACTGAATCCGACGTACGAATATTCCACGCATCATGCCGCTTACTGGAGTATCTTCGCCGATGATCAGGGCCATCTCTTCGTCCAGACCTGGGAGCGGACCGCGGATCGAAGCCAGAACATCCACGATATCTTCGACGCGGACGGCCGTTTCATCGGCCGCGTCGCGCTCAACCGGCACGCCGATTTAATCGATCCTAAGCCGCGCTTCATCCGCAGCGGTAAGTATTACGCGATCGAACAGGACAAGGACGGCATCGAAGTCATCAAGCGCTATTCCGTCGAATGGAAGGTCAAGTGATCCGTCTTAAATCGGGGACAGGGTATTGTGTCCCCCAAAAGGATAAGACATGAAGCTCGCGCGCATCGCCATCGATCGGCCGGTGACGGTCTACATGTTCTTCCTGGCCGTCCTCCTCCTCGGCTTCGTCTCGCTCCGGGAATTGAGCGTGGACCTCCTGCCCGACATCAGCTACCCGCGTCTGTCGGTCGAAACCGACTACACCGGCGTCGCGCCCGAGGAGATTGAGCAGCTCATCACCAAGCCTCTCGAGTCGGCCGTCAGCCGGATCCCCGGATTGCGGCGCGTCGAGTCGGTCTCCAAAGAGGGCATATCGTATATGACCCTCGAGTTCGACTGGGGCACGAACATGGACTTCACCATGCTCCACGCCCGCGAGCAGCTCGACAACGCCCGCGACCGCATTCCCGAGGATGCCGGCACTCCGACGATCATCGCCCTTGATCCCCAGAGCAAACCGATCATGGTCCTGGCCGTCTCGGGCGACCGGAGCCTTCTCGAGCTCAAGGAGCTCGCCGAGGAGCTCATCAAGCCGCGCCTGGAGCAGATCGAAGGCATCGGATCGGCCGAGATCACGGGCGGGGTCGAGCGTGAGATCCAGGTCGAGGTCGATCCCGAACGGATGGCCCTCTACGGCCTGACCGTGAACGACGCCGTCGGTCGGATCAGCGCCTTCAATCAGAGCCTGACCGGCGGCACGGTCCGCAAAGGAAAGTTCAAATATTCGATCCGCATCGTCGGCCAGTACGAGACCGTAGACGAGATCGGCGAGATCAGCCTCAAGACCACTAAGGAGCGCGGGGTCATCCGGCTCAAGGATGTCGCCCGGATCGAGGATGGGATCAAGGAGCGGCAGGGGATGACCCGCCTCAACGCGAAGGAGAGCGTCGGCATCCAGGTCCGCAAGGAGTCGGGGGCGAACACCGTCAAGGTCTCGAAGCTCGCCCGGGACGTCATCGCCCAGATCCGGAGCGAAAACCCCCAGATCAACGTCCACATCGTCTCGGAGCAATCCAAATATATCGAGTCTGCCATCAATTCCGTCAAGGACGAGCTCATCCAGGGCGCCATCCTGGCCTTCCTCTGCTTGCTCATCTTCCTCCAGGAGTGGAAGACGCCCCTCATCATCGATACCGTCATCCCGATCTCGGTCATCGGGACCTTCAGCCTGCTCTACTTCAGCAACATCACCCTCAACATCATGTCCCTCGGCGGTTTGGCTTTGGGGGTGGGCATGCTCGACGACTGCGCCGTCGTCGTTTCGGAAAACATCTTCCGCCACCGCAGCCTCGGGAAAGACGCGGCTACGGCCGCCTACGATGCGACGAGCGAAATCGGGGGAGCGGTCATTTCGACTGCCCTGACGACGATCGTCGTTTTCCTGCCGATCATTTACGTCCACGGCGTCGCGGGACAGCTCTTCAAGGACACCGCCCTGACGGTCACGTTCGCCCTCCTCTCGTCGCTCTTCGTTTCGCTGACCCTCCTGCCGACGCTCCAGGCCCGCGAATTCCGGCCGGGCGGACTTCCGACCGGGCCGGGGAAACGGTTCCGGCTGCCGCGGTGGGGCGCGCCGAAAGCCAAGGCCTTCGGGATCATCCTTGCCCCGTTCCTGGCGGTCCGCTGGATCGTCGCCTCCGTCCTGACGCTTCTCATTGCGGTCCTGAGCTTCATTTTCAGCTTCGTCTCTCAGATCATCGCCCAGGCCGTTCGGATCGTCTTGTGGCCCTTGAAACCGGTCCTCAAGGCCATCTTCCGCGGCTTCAGCCGCGTTTACGGCCGGTTCTCGGATTGGTACGGTCGGGCCCTCGAATGGAGCCTGAATCACAAAAGGACGATCTTCCTCTGGAGTGCCGTCTTCTTCGGCGCGACGTTCGCCGCGGCCGGACTCATCAAGCGCGAGCTCCTGCCGAAGATGAAGACGACCTCGTTCGAGGTCTTCCTGAAGATGCCCGTCGACTATTCCCTCGATCAGACCGCCGACATGGCCGGTATGCTCGAGAGATTTCTCGATGGGCAAAAGCCCGTCCGAACGACCCTGGCCCAGATCGGGATCGTCAGCGGCGCCGAGGCGGGGAATCCCGACGTTGCCCTCAACACGGCTTCGCTCTTCGTCGAGGTCGAAAAGCCTTCGCAGGTCGAGCCGGTCCTCGAGGCGATGCGCGGCCGGATGGCCGGTTTTCCCGACATCGGCTATTCCGTTTCGCGCGAGCAGTCGACCCTGTCCCAGTTCCTGGCCTTCACGGGATCCGACATCGGCCTCCGCGTCAAGGGCGAGGACCTGACGCGGCTCCAGGAAATCTCGAATACCCTCGTCGGGAAGCTCAGGGCGATCCCGGGGATCGCCGACGTCTCCACGAACCTCGGGGAGGGCAAGCCCGAGTTTCGGTTGAAGATCCGCAAAAACGCGCTGGCGAAATACGCCAACGTCACGCCCGACCTCATCGGCAATTTCATCGTCGCGGCCGTCCGGGGCCGCGTGGCGACGCAATTCAACGAATTCGAGAAGAAATACGACATCCTCGTCCGGATGGAGGCGGGGTCGCGCGAGAACATCGAGTCGCTTCTCGACGGCATGCTGCCCGTGCAGGGCGCGCTCGTCCCGCTCCGGGACCTCGTGGATTACGACATCGTCCGCGGGCCGCGGGAAATCCGCCGGGAAAACCAGCAGAGGGAAATCCTCGTCACGGCCAACCTGCGCGGCGCCAAGATCAGCGACGTCACTCCCGCGATCAATGCCAGGATCGCCGAGCTCGCCCTTCCCCCGGATTACAAGGTCGTCTTCGGCGGCGAACGCGAGGAGATGAGCCAGTCCTTCAACAGCCTGATCATCGCCATCGCCATCGCCATCATCCTGACTTACATGGTCATGGCCGCCCAGTTCGAATCGCTCCTCCACCCGTTCCTGATCATGTTCACCCTGCCGATGGGCGCCGCCGGCACCATCCTCGCCCTCCTGCTCACCGGCCAGACGATCAACGTCATCTCGATCATCGGGATGGTCGTTCTGGTCGGCCTCGTCGTGGACGACGCCACGGTCGAGATCGACTACACGAACCTCCTGCGCAAGCAGGGAAAACGGCTGCGCGAGTCGGTCGTCGAAGGCTGCCGGACCCGGCTCCGGCCGATCATGATCGCCTCCATGACCACGATCGTCGGCCTCTTTCCCATGGCCCTGGGACTCGAGACGGGCGGCGAGCTGATGCGGCCGCTCGGGATCGTCGTCCTGAGCGGGCTGACCTTCTCCACGTTCCTGACCCTGATCCTGATCCCGGTCCTTTACGAATGGGTGGAAAAGAAAAGGGAGAAGGGGCGGGAGGCCCGGGAGGCGAGGATCGAGCGGTGAAGATCTTCATCGAGCGCCCCGTCGCGACGGCGATGTTTTTCCTCGCCCTCCTCGTCCTGGGAGTTTATTCCTACCTGAACACGCCGATCGAGCTCCTCCCGACCGAGACGTTCCCGCGCTTGGACGTCCAGGCCGCCTGGGGGAACGTCCCGCCCGAGATCATCCAGACCCAGGTCACGGCGCCGATCGAGGAGGCGATCGTGGCCGTCAAGGGTGTTCGGAAAATGACCTCGTCATCGGGCATCGGGACGTCAACGGTGACGCTCGAGTTCGATCCCCGCACCAACATGGAGTTCGCCACGCTCGCCCTGCGTGAGGAATTGGCCAAAACGCGGCGTGTCCTTCCCGTCGGCGTCCGGCCGATCGTCGTGCCCTATGTCCCCGACGAATTCCGGCTGAAGCCGTTCCTGAGCTATACGATCTCAGGTTCCATGACTCTCCAGAAGCTGCGCGAGATCCTGAAGGACAAGCTTGAGTTCGGGATCGGCTCGGTCAAGGGCGTGGCCCAGGTTTCCATCGTCGGCGGATCCGAGCCCGAGATCCGCGTCCTCCTCGACAAGAAGAAGCTCAAGGACTACGACATCCAGCCTTTTCTCGTCATCTCCAGGATCAGCGCGAGGCTGACGACCTATCAGACCGGATACGTCCGCCGCGGAAGCCAGGAGTACCTGTTCAAGTTCACCGACAAGATCACGGAAATCCGGGAAATCGCCGACACGCTCGTCGTCCACACCGGTCAAAACCCGATCTATGTCAAGGATGTCGCCCAGGTCTCCGTCGTCAACTCCGACATCACCCAGATCCATCGGATCAACGGCCAGCCGACGGTCAGCATGACCGTCCTCAAGGAGCCGGGAACGAGCAGCCTCAAGGTGGCCAAGCTGGTCAAGGCCAAGCTCGAGGCGATCAAGGCGGACCTGCCTTCCGACCTCGTCTTTAAAACCGTCACCGACGAAAGCGAGGATATCGGCAAGAATCTGCGGTACCTCTATCAGCTGGCGGGGGTCATCATCGTCATCGTCTTCCTCATGGTCTTCGTCGTCCTGCGCCGGTTCACGCCGTCGCTTCTCATCCTGTCCTCGATCGCCTTCTCGATCGTCATCACCTTCAACCTGATCTATGTCTTCAAGATCTCGATGAACATGCTGACGCTCGGCGCCCTGGCCATGGGCTTCGGGATGCTCGTGGACAACGCCATCGTCGTCTTCGAAAACTCCTTGAGATTGAGGGAACAAGGGCTGGCGCCGCGCGAGGCCGCCATCCGGGGCTCCCGGGAGGTTTTCGTCGCCGTCCTCGCCTCGACCCTGACGACCGTCGCCGTGTTCGCCAGCTTCCCGTTCTTCCAGGGCAAGCTGAAGGTGTATTACCTCCCGGTTGCGCTCGTCATTGTTTCGTCGCTCCTGGCCTCGCTTCTTGTGTCATTCACGCTGATCCCGGCTCTCAGCCCGAGGATCCTGTGGAAGAAGAAAAGCGGAAAGATCAGGCAGGGGAAATCCCGATTCGACCGTTTCCTGGGCTTTTGCCTCAAACACCCGGCCGAAATCCTGTTGATCGTCGCCGCGCTCGTCTTCGGCAGCTACAAATGGTTCAAGTCCGAGGTCACCATCGGGAACTGGATCAACTGGTACTCCCGTCAGTCGCTCTATGTCTCGATCGGGATGCCGGCCGGAACGGATATCGAAAAGACCGACGAGACGATCCGGAAATTCGAGGAGAAAGTCGTCGAACAGGATTATGAAAAGGAGATGAACGCCCGGATCACGGCCGAGCGGGCGACGCTCGACATCCGCTTCCCGCCCGAGATCGAGAATTCCTATCATCCCTACGTCCTGAAGGAGGAGCTCATCCAGATGGCGACCCAGTTCGCCGGGCTGAACATCTACGTGACGGGTTTCGACCCGCAGTTTTATTCTTCGAGCATGGGCTCGGGCGAGTACTACAGCTCCCAGATCACGTTCTACGGATACAACCTGAAAAAGCTGCGAGAGATCACGACCGCCGTCGAGGCGAACATCCGAAAGAATCCGCGGATCAAGGAATCGCGGACGATCTCGAGCCGGTACTGGTGGCTGGGCGACTCTTACGAGAACATCCTCAAGATCGATAAAACCGCGCTGAGGCGGTACAACATCGACCCCCAGTATCTCTACTATTCCCTCCAGACCCTGCTCCGGGGGAATTTCGGCCGGCCGGTCCGGGTCCGGATGGAGGGGAAGGAGATCGCCGTTTCCGTGAAGTTCCCTGAAGCCGAGCAGATGGACATGCGGACCCTGCTCGACACGATGGTCCGGAGCCAGAGCGGGGAGTATTTGCGGCTCGGGCAAATCGCGATCCTGACGGAGCGGCCGGTCGCCGGATCGATCGACCGGGAGAACCAGCAGTTCCAGCAGACGGTCATGTGGAACTTCCGCGGCCCGTCCAAGGCCGAGGAGCGCTACCGCAAGGCCGTCTTTGAAACCCTCCATCTGCCGCCGGGATTTTCGGCGAAGATGGACATCCCCTGGCGCATGACCGAGGCGGAGACGCGCCAGATCTGGGTGGCCATCGGATTCGCCCTGCTCATTGTCTTCATGATCCTGGCCAGCCTGTACGAATCGTTCATCCATCCTTTCTTCATCATGCTGGCCGTTCCTCTCGGGTTGATCGGCGTGTTTGCCGCCTTCGTCCTGGCCAAGTATCCTTTCGACCCGTCGGCGTACGTCGGGATCATCCTGCTCATCGGGATCGTCGTCAACAATGCCATCCTCCTCGTCGACCACATCAACCTGAAGCGAAAGCAGGGGATGGGCCTCCGGGAGGCGGTCATCGTCGGGACGCGGGAGCGGATCCGGCCGATCTTCATGACCACGAGCACGACCGTCTTCGGCATCGTTCCGATGCTCATTCTCCAAATGGAGAAGGGTCAGCGCCAGATCTGGTCGACTTTGGGGCTGACGACTGCCGGCGGACTGATCACCTCGACCATGTTCATTCTGATCGTCATCCCGATCGCCTATTTCCACGCAGACGGGTTCGGGCGTTGGGTGTCCGCCCGGGTCCGCGAGATCCGCGGGAAGTGATTAATTATGGTGACAGTCATCTGAATACACCTAATTCCGCCGTGCCAATCATTATGATCACTGACGCTCAAATGGCGAGAAAGGATCATTCTCCCGAAAAAGGGCTTTAAGGAGACGATGATGAGGTCTGAATCGATCTCTTCAATATCGTTTTGCCGGGCCGGATTAACGACGATATTCTTCCTTTTCTTTATCTTGGCCTCGAGCTTGATGGACGTTCACGCCGCGCAAAAAGGAAATCAACAGATCAAATCGCTTATTTTCGGGGAAGAGCTTAGCATCGGAGTCCGCGAAGGCGATGACCACTATATGTTCGGCAACTCGATCATGGTCAATGCCGACGACGCCGGAAATATCTACGTCACGGATTGGGACAAAAAACTGATCCGGAAATATGACCGGAACGGAAAGTATCTTTTGACGATCGGCCGGCCCGGCCAGGGGCCAGGCGAGTTTTCGAATATTTCGGTCGCCCGGTTCGACAAAGCGGGAAATATCTACGTCCTGGATTTTGCGGCCCGAAAAATCGTTTTTTTCGACCCGAATGGAAAATATCTGAATCAGAAGGTATTTCTTTCAGGATTCGTCGATCTCCGGATCACTCCCGCTGGCACTTACCTTGGGATCCAATCGAGATGGAGCGAAATCTCGGGCATAAAACAACTCGCTGAAATTCGCGGAATCTTCGACAGCCGCTTCGAGCTTTTGACCGAGCTGAGAGCGACGTCGGCTCCCATCCCGCGGCCCCCAAAAATGGATCCTAAAGGTCGAGCCGAGGAGATCAGCCAATACATTTTTCAACCGGAAGCCTTATATGCTCTTGATGACGATGGCATTATTTATTTCGGCTATTCGGCGAAATATTCCATCGGCGTCTATTCCGCTGAAGGAAAGAAGCTTCGGACGATTTCCCGCGACGGCGATCCTCCGAAAAGCGATAAGCAGGATCGGGACGATTTCTTCGAATACGAGTGGGACGACTATAGCCGCTATATCCCCCCCGCCACCAAGGATCAAATGAAGAAGTTCATCCAGTTTCCATATTTCAAGCCTTATTTCGAACGTCTGGTCCCCTTGGAGAATGGCTGGTTAGCCGTCGTCGTCGACAGCGAGCGCAACCGGACCGTTCTCCTCGACCTTTTCGATCAAGAAGGGCGGTTTCTCGACAGGGTAAAGGCGGCCGTCCCGATGACCAATCTTTTCTTTAAAAACGGGAAAGCCTATGCCGTCAAGTCTGATATGGGTTACTTGTTCGTCAAGCGCTATTCCTTTGATATTCGTTAAGATTAAGAATCCTTCGCAGCATCCAAAGGAGCCGGTCATGATAAGGTCGAGAAAATCGATCCTGTTCGGAATGACAGCGGGAATTTGGATGGTCGCATCCCTCGCTTTCGGGCAAAGCCAATCCCTTGCCGATATCTATAAAACAGGAAAAATCAAATTTGTTCCCGAGATCACGATCACCGATGAAGCCATGGGGGGCAAGGAATTCTTCAGCCTTCCGAACGATCTTGTTGTCGATGGCCAGGGCCGGATCCTCGTCTGCGACGGCCAGGCTAACAACATCAAGGTGTTTGATTCCAAGGGCAAGTTCCTCAAGACGATCGGCAAGGCCGGACAGGGTCCGGGAGATTTCAACTATCCCTCGGATATCGAGTTTGCCAACGGCCGGCTCTGTATCCGGGAATTGATGAACAGCAGGATTTCGATCTTTGACACGGAGGACCATTATGTCAGTTCCGTCCAGACGTCCCGGGAAGGCGGCTCATGGCGGAGCCTCCGGGCGCTTCCCGACGGGCGGTTCATCGCCGAGAAGGAGAAGATGGATCGAGCGAATCCTGACGGTTCGCAGGAGGCCGTGCTGGAGCTGTATTCACGAGACCTGGAGGCCGTGAAGACGATCTATACGCATCCCGTTCTCCGGAACAAGTACATCACCGAGCCGCAGCGGACCAATGTCCCGATGCCGTTCGCGGCGCGCGTTTATTGGGATCTCCTTCCTGATGGAAAGCTCGCGATCGGCTATTCGGGGAAATATGAAATCGAGATCTTCGATCCGGACCGGGGGAGGCTGGCGAACTTCCAACACACGCGCGCCCCCGTCGAGGTCACGGCACGCGACAAAGAGCAGTTTTTCGCGGGGATCACGTATGGCTATGGTACTTCGTCCGGGATGGTCACGGCCTCGCGCGGCGCTCCGGACTTTGTCCGTAAGCTGACCGAATTTCCGAAATTCAAACCTCCTTTTCAAGATCTGAGAGTCGATCCGGAAGGAAATATCTGGGTTCAGCCATATCCAAAGAAGGACGGTGAATCGTCCGGTTTCGATGCTTTCAGCCGGGACGGAAAATTTCTGGCTTTCGTAGAAATCGCCGACGGCGGCGCGTTTCCGCGCTTTTCATTCTGGGTCAAGGACGGCTTCTGGACGATCCGCGCCAGCGGAGAAGGTGAATACGCGATCGTCAAGATGCGGATCGAGGCGGCCAAATGAAAACAAATCTCCGAATCCTGCCGGCCTTCATGACGATCGGGGTGGCTTTATGCGCTTTCTTAGTCGACGCGCAAGCTCAGTCCCTCGCCGATCTCTATAAAACCGGTAAGATCAAATTCGTCCCGGAGATCACGATCACCGACGAAGCCATGGGCGGGAAGGACTTTTTCAACAATCCCGCGGATCTCGCCCTCGACGATCGAGGGAATCTTTTCGTGTGCGACAGCCGGGCGAACAACATCAAAGTCTTTGACGCGTCCGGGAAATATCTCAGGACAATCGGCAAAGCCGGACAGGGACCGGGGGATTTCAATTATCCCGTGGAGATCGAGTTTGCGGCCGGCCGGTTCTATATCCGTGAACTGATGAACGGGCGCGTCTCGATTCTCGACCGAGAGGGAGCCTTCCTGAAATCCATTTTGATTCAAGAGGTCGGAACGATTTGGTGGAATATCGCGGCTCTTCCGGACGGTCGTTTCGTCGTCGAGAAGGAAAAGACGAATATCCAAAACCCGGGACAGCCTCAAGAATGCCGGATCGAGCTGTATTCTTCCGAGTTCGAATTCACCAAGCCCGTTTATACGCAGAAGATCTGGCGGAACAAGTACATCAGGGAGCCGAAGACGACGAATGTTCCGATACCCTTTTCTCCTATGGTTTATTGGAATACGACGTCGGAAGGAAAAATCGTCGTCGGGTACTCGGAGAAATACGAAATCGAACTCCATGACCCGGACCGGGGGAAGACCGGGTATTTCTCCCACACTTACCGCCCGGTCGAGGTGACTTCCGCGGACAAAGAACAATATTTCAAGGGGATGGGGATGACTTATAGCTCGTCTTCCGGCGTCAGCTCTGTCCAGCGCGGAGCGCCTGACTATATCGTCAAGCTCACTGAGTTCCCGAAATTCAAGCCGCCCTATAACGCCATTCGGATCGATCCCGAGGACAACATCTGGGTTCGCCTATGGAGCGCCGATCCAGGGGGCGGTTCTTCCTTCGACGCTTTCAAGCCGGACGGAACATTCATCGGCACGGTCAAGCTCGCGAAAGATTCGCTGTTTCCCTATCGTCTTGTCCGTCAAAAAGCAGGGTTTTGGGGGATCACGGTAGACAAAGACGGCGAATTCGCGATTGCCAAGATGCGGATCGAACCGGCCAAATGACGATCGGCAACAAGATCAAGCGGGGATCCGTCCTCTCCCTCGTGCTTGCCGCCGCGGTATTTACCACGCGTTGCGCTTCTAAGGCAGACGCGCCCGAGCGGCGTATCGAAAACGGCGTCGAGGTCGTGATCAACGGAGATCGCCCATATCCCGTCCAAGGAAAGCCGGTGACGTTGCATGTCAAGGAAGAATTCAAGATCGATCTGGAGGACCCGAAATTCGCTGAGATAGGGCTCTCGGACGTGGCCAAAGCCGACCTGGATTCTCATGGCCGAGTGATCATCTTCCGGCAGTTCACGGGCGAAGGTCCGCTCGCATTCGTTTTCGACGTGAGGGGCGCATTCCAAAGATCATTTGGAAGGCGCGGCCAGGGTCCGGGCGAGGTCGTATATCCCTCTCCCATGGGGGTGATCGTTTCAGACGAGATCGCCATTCGCGACTCGAATGCGAAGATCCTCTTCTTCGATTCGAACGGGGCGCTTCTCCGGACGGCCGCGATCTCCAGCCCGGTTCCGATCATCGGCCGAGCGGGAATGTCGCTGTTGGCGAACGGGAACTATCTCATTCAGTATCCTCAATTGGGAGAGGGCGGCGAGATCAATGAAATCGCGGTCGGAATCTTTGATTCGCAGTTCCGCAAGATCAAAGATCTCGTGAGGTTCAGCTTGCCGGGATCGATCGAGAAGATATCCAATCCGTTCGTCCCGGTTCCGGTCTTCTGTCATTCAGGCTCGGAGATCTTTCTGGGTTTCGAAAAGAGCGGAACGGATATTTCGGTTTTCGATTTGTCCGGGAACCTGAAACGGCTCGTCCGAAAGCGTTTCGCGCCGGTTCCGATTCCCGCCTCTTTTCGAGACGACCTTCTCAAACGCATGCCGGAGAATCATCCGCTTCGGGCGAATCTCAAGCTCCCCGAAACGTTCCCGGCGTTTCAATTTCTCTTTTCGGACGATGAGGGGCGGCTGTATGTTGTGACCTGCGAGAAAGATTCCGCTTCGGGACAGAATCTCTGCGATATCTTCGCACCTGATGGGACGTATATCCTGCGGGCGCCCGTGGGGTATTTCGACATCCTGAAATGGATGTTCGAAGGACAGCCGGGGGACGTCGTCATCCGGAACGGCCGCGTCCTGTGCGTCCGGGACAAAGAAAGCGGCTACCGCGAGGTGATAATCTCGTCGATGCTTTGGCACTGAACAGAGGAGGGGACATGCTGCATAAGGCGTCGATCGGATCTTGGGCTATCGCGATCGTATTTGCTTTCGGCTGCATGGGATGCGGAAGCAGCGGTCGCGTCGAGAAAAAGACGGAGAACGGCGTCGAGATCGTCTTCAATCATGTCGAACCGTACCGGTTGGCAGGCAAGCCAGCGCGGTTGAGCCTGAAGAAGGAGTATTCGATCGATTTCGGGAGCGAGGAGATCGGAGCCTTCGGGATCGCCAATGCCATCGACTTCGAAATCGACGCCGCCGGTCGGCCGTATTTTTACGACAGCAACGCCAAGGCGGACACGATCTTCGCTTTCGATGAACAGGGACGGTTCCGGCGCTCGTTCGGCCGAAAAGGCCAGGGACCGGGAGAGATCAACTGGATCCTCTTTGCGCAGTTCGACGCCGCCGGCCGCCTAGTGGTCACGGACCACATGAACCACAAGGTCCTGACGTTCGAAGATTCAGGCCATTGTCTCCTGGAAACGCGATTTCCGAGCGGGGATCGGATCCTTTATCCTCTCGCCAACGGGAACTACCTGTGCCTTCGAAGGCATAAGCTCGATAAGTCGCCTATGCCGGAAGACGTCTTCAGCCTGCTCGACTCCTCGTTCAACGAGATCGGAATTTTAGACCGGAGAACGCCATATGATATCAATTCGTTAGGTTATCGGGGCGTCGTTTCCCAGCCGGTGTTTCAATTCATCGTCGCCGCCGATTCGATCTTCATCGTCAACGAAGATCGGGGATACGAAATCCTGAATTATGATCTGGCGGGCAACCTAGTTCGGAAGATCCGTAAAGAGGCGGTCCCGGTGGAAATATCGGATGCTGTCAAAAAGGACAGGGCGAAAACGTTCGAGGGGATGGGAGAAAAAGCCTGGTTTCCGAAGAATTGGCCTCCGATCTCGACGTTTTTCTCCGATGAGCAGGGGTATCTCTACGTGAAAACCTTCGAGGCGGGGGGAAATCCCGGCGAATCCCGGTTCGATGTCTTCGACGCCGATGGAGCCTATTTCTCCAAAATCAGCTTACGCGTTTTTGCGCCCGGAGATCGGTTTGCCGCCGTTCGCTTCAGGAACGGAAAGCTCTATGCCTTCGAGGAAAAGCCGGACGGATATCGAGAATTCTGCGTCTATAGAATGATTTGGGAGTGATGGGACGCGGAAGAGGAAAAGGCTTCCTGTTCATTTCGGAACTTACCGTGCGGCAGAGTTGAATCAAATACAAGGGCAAGGCATAATACGGGCATGATCAAGGAGCGGTTAGCAAAATTCCCCCGGATTCCTCTCGTCCATCTCCCCACGCCGATGCGGAAGCTCGAGAACCTGACGAAGGAGCTCGGCGGTCCGGAGATCTGGATCAAACGGGATGATCTGACCGGCGTGGCCTTCGGCGGCAACAAATCCCGAAAGCTCGAATATATCCTCCCCGACATGCTGGCCAAGAAGGCCGACACCGTCGTCACCTGGGCGGCGCTCCAGTCCAACTGGGCCATGCACACCGCCGCCGCGGCCGTGCGCTACGGCATCAGGCCGGTCCTCATCCTTTACAAACGTTATGATCTTCCCATCGAGCCCGACGGGAATATGCTCCTCGACCGCATCCTCGGCGCGGACCTGCGCATCCGAGAGCCTCTGGGGCCGGGGAGCGCACATACGGAAGACTACCTGGCCGTGGCCGAGGAGGTCGCCGCCGAGCTGGGGGCGCAGGGCCGACGTCCCTATGTCGTGTCGATCGGGGGCTCGAGGGTCATGGGCTCGATGACCCAGCCGCTCGGGGCGCTGTCATACGTCCAGGCCTTCATCGAGACCCTGGAGCAAACGCGCGCCTTCGGTTTCGAGCCGGACCACATCGTCCATTCGACCGGCTCGGGCTCGACCCAGGCCGGGCTCATCGTCGGCGCGAAAGGCCTTGGGGCCAAGACGCGCATCGTCGGGATCAGCGTTTCGGATGAAAAAAAGCCTTTCATGCGCGACGTCATCGAGATCAGCCGGGCGACCGAAGAAGCCCTGGGAACGGGTCGAATCGTCTCGGAAGACGACGTGATCGTCCTCGATGAGTATATCCGGGAAGGCTACGGCATCGTCAGCCGCGAGGTCACCGAGGCGATCCGCCTGATGTTCACCCGCGAAGGGATCGTCCTCGATCCGGTCTATACCTCAAAAGCTTTCGTCGGGCTGATGGACCTCATTCGGAAAGGCACGTTCAAGCCGACGGACAAGATCGTCTTCTTCCATACGGGCGGAACACCCGCCCTCTTCCCGAACAGATACAAACTCGCCGAGTTTTTACCTTCCTGATGATTTGAAGAATTTCAGGAACTCGCTGTCGGTCGACAACAGCAGCCAGGTGTCCTTGGCCAGGCTTGTCCGGTACGACTCGAGCGTCTTCAGGAACTGGTAGAGTTCGGGATCGAGGTTGTAGGCCTGGGCGTAGATCCGGGTCGCCTCGGCGTCGGCCTTACCCATCAGCTCTTGAGCCGTCTTATATGCCTCGGACTGGATCCTCTTCAGCTCCCGCTCCTTCTGTCCGCGGATCTCGGCGCTCTTCCCGTCGCCCTCCGACCGATACTTCGAGGCGATCCTCTGCCTCTCGGCGATCATCCGCTCGAAGACCTTCTTCTGAACCTCTTCGACGTAATTCACCCGCTTGATCTGGACGTCCCGAATTTCCACCCCGAACTCGGGGACGATCTTATCGGCCTTTTCGAGGATGATCCGAGCGATTTTATCCCGGCCGAGCTCGATCTTGGCCAGGACGCTCGTATCCGATAGGGGCGCCTCTTCCGACTGTTCGAATTGCCGGTTCGATGTCCGGACGATCTCGATCAGGTCATAATTCGCCACGGCATTGCGGGCTTCGCCGTCGACGATGTCGTCGAGACGGGACAGGCCCCCGCGCTCGTCCTGGACGCGCTGGAAGAAGCGGAGGGGATCGCTGATCCGCCACCGGCAGTAGGTCTCGACCCAGATGTACTTCTTGTCCTTGGTCGGGATCTGGTTCGGGTCGCCTTCCCATTCGAGCCAGCGCTTTTCGAAATAATTCGCCTTCTGGATGAAGGGTGTTTTGAAATGCACCCCGGCCGTCGTGACGGCCCCGCCGACGGGCTCGCCGAACTGGGTGATGACGACTTGGTTGGTCTCGCTGACGATGTAGACCGAACCGGCCAGGAGGATCAGGACGATCACGCCCAGACCGACGAGGATGCCGTTTCTGGTCTTGGCGCTCATTTCTTCACCTCCTCGTTCAGGTTCAGGAGCGGCAGGAGGCCCTTGAGCTGCCCGTCCATGATGACTTTCTTCCCGATCTTCTGCATGACGTCGTTCATCGCCTCGAGATAGAGGCGTTTGCGCGTGACCTGGGGCGCCCGGGCGTATTCCTGGAAGACCGAGACGAACCGGCTGGCATCGCCCTTGGCGTTGTTGACCCGCTCGGTCGCGTACCCCTCGGCGCCGCGGATGGTCTGCTCGGCCACGCCCGTGGCTTTCGGGATCTCGTTGTTGTATTCGGCCCAGGCCTCGTTGATCTTCCGCTCCTTTTCCTGGAGCGATTCGTTCACGTCGTTGAACGAGGGTTTGACGGGCTCGGGCGGATTGATGTCCTGGAAGATGAGCTGGCTGATCTCGATCCCGATCTCATACACGTTGCAGAGGTCCTGGAGGGCCTGCCGGCATTCATGGGCCAGCCGGTCGCGCCCCGTCGTCAGGACCTCGTCCACGGAGTTGTCCCCGATGATGCGCCGGACGACGGCCTCGTTCATGTCGCGGAAGGTGGATTCGGCTTCGCGCATCTTGAACAGGTACTTGTAGGGATCCTTGATCTTGTACTGGACGATCCACTCGACGTTCAGGACGTTCAAGTCGCCCGTGAGCATGACCGCTTCCTTCTGAGCGTCGGGCGGAATGACGAACTCCGAACGGATGCCGGGACTTGTCGTCCGGAACCCGAATTCATGCTTCAGCTGCCGCTGGACCGGGACCTTGGTCAGCGTTTCGATCCCGAAGGGGAGCTTGAAATGCAGCCCCGGCTCGGTCGTCCTGACGAATTTGCCGAAGCGCTGGATGACGCCCATCTCGTCCTGGCTGACCTGGTAGATCGCTCCGTAAAGGACAATGACCGCGACAATAATGATCACCGCGATCTGGATCGTCCGTTTCGGGAGCTTGGGCAGCCGGAGCTCCATTTGCGGAAAGTTCTGGGCCATGTGCACCTCCGTGCTTTCTTATACGTGTCCGGGACCGCCCGGTTCAGGCCAGGGAGTCCTCGAGATCGTCGAGCGACGATTCTCGAAAGTCGATCGATTTGGGGTCGACGGCGTCGAGAGTTTTCAGGCCGCTTCCCGTAAGGACAAGGACGATCCGGTCGCGGGGGCCGAGCTTCCGGGCCTGGGAAAGCGGGGCGAGGGCGGCGACGACCGTAGCCGAGGCGGGGTCGACGAACAATCCGGCCTCCTCGGCCAGGATCCGGTGGGCGCGCTTGATGGATGCTTCGGATACGGCGATAAAGAGACCGCCGTGATCCCGGATCATCTTGAGAGCGATGTCCCCGCCAGGCGGGGTCGGATTCGAGATGGCGTGGGCGATCGTCCTGGGATTGGGGAAGCGGGCGACCGAACGGCTTCCGCGGGAAAAGGCCCGAGCAATCGGTGCGCACCCAGCCGCCTGGACGCCGACAAAGGTCGGAATTTTGCGGATGAGTCCGTCCGCCTTCAGGTCGAGGAAGGTTTTCATCAACCCGATCAAGTGCCCACCGGCGCTGACCGGCACGAGAACATAGTCGGGCGGCCGGGATCCGAGCTGAAGAAAGATCTCGAAGCCCGTGACCTTGTAGCCTTCGATTCGGAAGGGATCGACCGAGTTCATGAAGTAGATGCTCCGGTTTCGGCCGATCTCGAAGCTCTTCCGGAACACGGCGCCGTAATCGCCGCGGACCTTCAGGATCCGGGGGCCGTAAACGCCGGCGGCAAGGATCTTGTCGAGCCCCGTATCCTCCTTGACGAAGATGACGCTTTTCAGGCCGGCTTTCGCGGCATAAGCCGCGGTCGATCCGGCCATGTTCCCCGTCGAAATCGTCCCGATCGTCTTGAAGCCAAGCTCCACGGCTTTGTGGACCGCGACCACCGTGCCCCTGTCCTTGAAGCTCGCCGTCGGGTTGGCAGCCTCGTTCTTGGCCCAGAGGGTCCCGGGGATCGAGAACCGGGCGGCAATCCGGCCGAGCTCGATCAAGGGCGTGTCGCCTTCGCCCAGGGTCAAAGCGGGATCGACTTTCCTGAGGGGAAGATAATCCCGAAAAACGTCGATGGGGATCGGGCGGTCCCAGCGGAAACTCCGGCTCGGACGGGGGACCGAGGCGACGAGAAGGGGTCCGTTGCATTTCGGGCAGAAGAGGGATGCGACTGTCGCCTCGAGCGCAGGTCCGCAGAACGGGCAGGAGAAGGTGTTCAATTTGGAACGTCCCTCGCTCCAGTGTAATTCATCTCGGCCTATAAAAACAGGGGGACAGTCGCGGATTTGTTTGTTTTACGGATTTGAGGTAAATTTCCGCCGCGATGGAGAACGACGAACGTTTCATGAGGTTGGCCATTCGCGAGGCGGGGAAGGCCGTCAAAAGGGGAGAGGTCCCCGTCGGGGCGGCGCTGGTGGACGCTTCCGGGACCGTCATCGGCCGCGGCTCGAACAGCCCGATCGCGAAGTGCGATCCGACGGCGCATGCCGAGATCATCGCCTTGAGGAAAGCGGCGAAGGCGCTGGGCAACTACCGGCTCGGCGGCACGACGCTTTACGCGACCATCGAGCCCTGCGCGATGTGCCTGGGTGCGCTCCTCCAAGCCCGCGTCCGCCGCCTGGTTTACGGCGCGGACGATCCCAAGGCCGGGGCCGTGCGATCGATCGTCCGGTTTCCGATCGAGAAGACCAATCATGATCTCGAGATCCGGGGGGGGGTTCTGTCCGAGGAATGCGGCCTTATCCTCAAGGAGTTCTTCGCCGCCAAACGCCGGCGCACTCGTTGACAAGCGGCGACGCGCCCTGTCCAAGTTCGCGGAGGCGCCCAAAACGATGGGTTTATTTTTTGGCCGATTCGGCTATAATAGGGCCCCGCTTTTCCGTTCAGACCCTTTTCAGACGGAGAGATGGCCGAGTGGTTGAAGGCGTCGGTCTCGAAAACCGATATACTGAGCAATCGGTATCGCGGGTTCGAATCCCGCTCTCTCCGTTCCTTTCCCGAGACGCCGACATCTCCCCCCATCTTAGTTGGGGGGCAGGGGGGAGAAGACGAATAAAAAGAGAAGGAGGCGTCTCGGGCTCTTGTTTCGGCGACATATCCTCACTTTTAGGGGAGGTGGGAGGGGTCAATATCACTAATAGAGTTTGGGGAGGGCCGATCTTCGCGCTAGCGCTTCTTCATTTCCGAGTCCAAATCCAAATGAAAGGAAAGAACGCGTTGGTCAGGATTTTTTTTGCAGTGTTGCCGAGAGTCGCAGGGGGTATAAGACAAGTATGAAAATTCGGAAACGGTTCGGGTATGTTTTTCCCTATAGGACAAAGTTAAATAATTCGGGAATTATGTATACTGTCCCTCTAATTCTCTTTGAAGGGACTCCAATCCATTGAAAACACCTCGACGCCGCCATCTCCGTGCCTCTCTCGTTGCCGTTCTTTTTGCAGGGGCCTGTTCTTTCGCCTTTGCCCAAGCCCCCGAGCCGCCCCAGCTCCAGGGCTTCGACGCCTTTGCATCGGCTATCATGGCCGAGTGGAAGGTCCCCGGGTTGGCGATCGCCGTGGTCCGGGACGGCCGGATCGTCTATGCCCGGGGTATGGGCTTCCGCGATCTGGAGAAAAAGCTCCCCGTCACCCCGCACACGATCTTCGGCATCGGCTCATGCTCCAAAGCGTTTACCGCCACGACGATGGGGATCCTCGTGGACGAGGGGAAGCTCGAGTGGGACAAGCCCGTCCGCGAATACCTTCCTTCGTTCAGGCTTTCCGACGATGTCGCTTCGGAGCGGGTGACGCCGCGCGACCTCATGACCCATCGGACGGGGCTGCCGCGCCACGACAATGTCTGGATCCGGTCCCCGTTGACCCGCCAGGAGATGTTCGACGCGCTCCGCTTCCTCGAGTTCAGCCGCGATCTCCGGGTGTCGTATCAGTACAACAACCTCATGGTCATGACGGCCGGGTATCTCGTCGGGACGATCGCGGGGACGTCCTGGGAGGAGTTCTGCCGGACCCGGATCATGGCCCCCCTCGGCATGACCGAAACGAATTTCTCGACCGACGATTCGCAGAAAGCTTCCGATTATTCGCAGTCCTATACCCTGGTCAAGGGACAAGTCGAGAAATTCCCTTTTTACAGCGCCGACGCGCTCGGCCCCGCGGGATCGATCAATTCGACCGTGCTCGACATGGCCTCCTGGGTCCTGATGAATCTTAATAAAGGGAAGTTCGGAGAATCGCTGGAAAAACAGATCATCTCCGAGCGCCGCTTGAATCAGATCCTCGCCCCCCAAGTCGTCGTCCCCGACGATCTCAAATATCCTGAGCTTTATTATCCGACCTATGGCCTGGGTTGGCGGATGAACGCCTACCGCAGCCATCCGCTCATCAGCCATGGCGGAGCGATCATGGGCTTCTCCGCCTCAGTCTCCTTCCTCCCCCTGGACAAGATCGGCGTCGTCATCCTCAACAACCTCGAAGATGCGCCCGTAAACAGCACTCTGACCTATGATGTGATCGACAGACTTCTGGGCCTCGAGAGGGTTGATTGGGCCCAGCGCGTCCGCGACGACGAAGCCCGCAGCCGGGCCCAGGCCGAAAAGCGGGCCAAGGAGCGCGATGCCGACCGCCAGCCGGGAACGAAACCGTCCCATGAGCTGGCCGCCTATGCCGGCATCTATGAGCATCCCGCTTACGGACAGATCGTCGTCACCTTCGACGGAACCGGGCTTAAAACCTATTATCACCAAAGGACATTCGTCTTCGAGCATTATCATTTCGACATGTTCAAGATGAAGAACGATTGGATGGACGCCGAGTACAAAGTGACGTTCGGGATGGATGCTAAAGGGATGATCGCCAGCCTAAGCGTCCCTTTCGAGCCGACGGTCAAGGACATCGTCTTTGTCCGGAAGCCCGCGGCGAAGTAGCCCGGGACGCGTAGAAAAGGGGGGAACAGACATGCGACATGTCGCCATCGTCGTGACCGGACTCGGCCGGGTCGGGAGCGCCTTTGCCCGACTTCTCGAAGAAAAAGAGGAATCGTGCCGCATCCGATACGGATTGGATCTCGAGCTTCGCTCAATCATTGGCCGCAGCGGCGGTCTCTATACGCCGAAAAGGCACGGCCTGCACGGCCTCGCCGCCCTGACCCGGGACGAAATCGCGGCCCATTCAGCCTGGAACGCCGGGCTGACGCTCCCGGAAGCCCTTTCGATCCTCGATCCCGGCGTTCTCGTCGAATGCACCCCCACCGATCTCACGACCGGCGAGCCCGGGCTCGGCTACATGAGAGCCGCGCTCCACGCGGGGTGGAATATCGCCGCGGCGAGCAAGGGCGCTCTCGTGCTCCGCTATCAAGAATTGTTCGAACACGCGGCCGAGCGCCACGTTCAGATCCGATACAGTGGAGCGACGGCGGCGGCCTTGCCGACGCTCGATACGGGGCTCTACGCTCTCGCCGGAGCGGAGATCCAGAGGATCGAGGGGATCCTGACCGGGACGACGAACCACATCCTCGGCCGGATGGAAGAGGGCCTGGCGTTCGAAGACGCTCTCCGGGAAGCCCAGGCCAAAGGCATCGCCGAACCCGATCCTTCGCTCGACATCGACGGATGGGACACGCTCTGCAAGATCCTCCTCATCGCCAACGCCGCCGCCGGAACGAGCCTCGAGCTTGCCGACATCCCGAGGTCGGGGATCCGGAAGGTCACGAAAGGCGATCTCGACAAGGCTCGGGCGGACGGGAAATCCCTCAAGCTCCTCGGCCGGATGGTCCGGCAGGAGAGTGGGGCGACAGCCGAAGTCGCGGTCGCGGCTATCGAGCCCACCCATCCGCTTTATCATGTCAACGGGACGAACAAGGGGATCGTCTTCTTCACGGACACGATGGGCCAGGTGGCCGTCAGCGGGGGGAAATCCGACCCGCGCGGCACCGCGGCGGCGCTCCTGAAAGACATCATCAACATCTATCGCTAGTTGTGTGTCTCGCAAATTCCTTGTCTAAATGATAGCCGAGGGGGGAGCTTGACTCCCCCCTGGAAGTATCCCGTCTCTCAACACATCAATCATAAGGAACTTATGAGATGGGATACTAGCGCGGGAGAAAATAGGCCCGGCCCTCTCCGAAGGTTTGACGAATGGGGGGCTTTTTGGTACTTTATCGGCCTCCGCATCAAACGTGGAGAGGTGTCCGAGTGGCTTAAGGAGCACGCTTGGAAAGCGTGTGTGCGCTGCAAAGTGTACCGCGGGTTCGAATCCCGCCCTCTCCGTACCCCCTGCCCGAGGCCCTCGACGAGCGCGTCTCCCCTAATTCCTTAGGGGAGGTGGGAGGGGTCAATATCAATAAAGGAATTTGGAGGCGTGTCGATCATAGATAGAATAGAAAATGACGATGTTAAAGCGAAAATTCTCTTTAGCCTACAAAGACGAGTCAATGGTCGAGCTTGTGGGCAAGACCGACCACAAAACGTTAGCCGTCTGGGCAATCGATTGCGTCGAGCGAGTCCTTCCATACTTTGAGGAGCAATATCCAGAAGACCATCGCCCTCGAAACGCTTTAGACGTATTGCGGGACTGGATCAATACCGGGGTGTTCAAGATGGCTGTCATCCGCGGGGCTGCGCTTGCAGCCCATGCTGCCGCACGTGAAATCGGAGATGACAACGCGGCTCGCTCTGCCGCTCGTGCCGCGGGTCAAGCCGTGGCAATTGCGCATGTTCCAACTCATTCGATCGGTGCCGCAAATTATGCCTTGCAAGCCGTCTACAGAGCCGCCAATTCTTCCGGTGCCGATGCTGCGGTAGCCAAAGAGCGGGAGTGGCAACACAAGCACTTGCTCGAGCTTCGCCGTCGTGGCGCGATTTCGCATGTGAGGGGAGGTTGATATGGCCGTGATCGGAGCCAAATTCGAGTCGATCGACGAATACATCCGCGCTCAACCGAAAGAGGTCCAGCCGACGCTGGAGAGGCTCAGGCAGACGATCAAAAAAGCGGCTCCTGAAGCGGAGGAAGCGATCAGCTACGGAATGCCGACTTTCAAAATGAGAGGGCCCCTTGCGTACTTCGCCGCCTTTAAAAATCATGTCGGGTTTTTCCCGACCTCGACCCCGATCCCGGTTTTCAAGAAGGATCTGGCCGCTTACAAAACCAGCAAGGGAACCATCCAATTCCCGCTCGATCGGCCGATCCCGTATGGCCTGGTGATGAAGATCGTCAAATTCAAGGTGAAAGAGCTATCGGGAAAAGGGAATTCGGGCTATCGGCGACTACGCCCATGACCTATGCCTGTTTCCTCAGGGGCGTCAATGTCATCGAGAAGATCGACCGCCTTCGTCCCTGAAACCCATCTCGGGCGGAAGTCCGGGCTCCAGGCTTGAGTCCGGCTCCCGGGCCGTGTAGAATGGGTTCATTATCCGGATTCGTTTGAAGGAGCGTCCATGAAAACGAAGCAGTACGTCGCGATCGAAGACAAGTATGGAGCGCACAACTACCACCCTCTCGACGTCGTCATCCATAAGGCCAAGGGCATCTGGGTCTGGGACGTCGACGGCCGGAAGTATCTCGATTTCCTGAGCTCTTATTCGGCGGTCAATCAGGGCCATTGCCACCCCCGCATCCTCAAAGCCTTCCGTTCCCAGCTCAACAACGTCACGCTCACGTCACGGGCCTTCCGCAACGACCAGTGGCCTCTCCTTGCCCAGGAGCTCTGCCGGATGACCGGCTACGACATGGTCCTTCCGATGAACTCCGGCGCCGAGGCGGTCGAGACCGCGATCAAGACCGCCCGCAAATGGGCCTACAAGATCAAGGGCGTCCCCGCCGGCCAGGCTGAGATCATCGCCTGCGCCAACAACTTCCACGGCCGGACGGTCTCGATCATCAGCTTCTCGACCGAACCCCTTTATCGGGACGATTTTGGCCCCTTCACCCCGGGGTTCAAGATCATCCCCTTCGGCGATGCCGAAGCGCTGGAGCTCGCCATCACTCCGTTCACCGCGGCGTTCATCGTCGAGCCCATCCAGGCGGAGGCAGGGATCCTGATCCCTTCTCCGGGATTCCTGAAAACGGCCAAAGAGATTTGCGCCAAGAACAACGTCCTCTTCATTGCCGACGAGATCCAGACCGGCCTCGGCCGGACAGGAAAGCTCTTCGCCTGCGACGATGAAGGAGTCAAGGCAGACATCATGGTGATCGGCAAATCGCTCGGCGGGGGCTGCACGCCGATATCGGCCGTCCTTGCATCGAACGCGATTCTCGGCGTCTTCAAACCGGGCGAGCACGGCTCGACGTTCGGCGGAAATCCGCTCTCGTGCGCCGTCGCCCGCGAGGCGCTCAAGGTCATCAAGGATGAAAAGCTCGTCCAGAACGCGGCCAAACAGGGGCGATATTTCGTCTCCAAGCTCCGGACGATCAAAAGCCGGCATATCAAGCAAGTCCGCGGCCGCGGGCTTCTTATCGGGCTCGAGCTGTACCCGGAAGCCGGCGGAGCACGCAGGTTCTGCGAGACCCTCATGGACGCCGGACTCCTGTGCAAGGAGACGCACGAGCACGTCATCCGCTTCGCCCCGCCGCTCATCATCCAGAAACGCGACCTCGATTGGGCCTTCGAGCGGATCAAGGGTGTCTTCGCCGCCCTCGAAAGCTGAGGGGGAGAGGACGGCCATGAAACGGTCTGCTTATCGGTCCCTCCCTCCGGACAACGCCCTCGGCCGCCGCGATTTCTTCAAAGCCGGCGGCGCTGTGGGGGCCGGACTCATCCTCGGCGGCCGGACGCTTTCGGCTTTCGCCGGAGCGGATCCGGGCCAGGCGGCGGCACCGAAGCCTGCGCCCGCGCGCCCGAAGACGAACATCGAAGACGCCCTGAAGGTCCCCCGGACGAAGTACTCGCTGCCCGGACTTTTTCCGGGAGCCGTCGTCCAGGCCACGGACGATCGGGCGATGGCGGGGGGCAAGCCCGATGCCGCCGTCATCAAAGCGATGGTCGGAAAAGGGATCTTGTCCCTGACCGGCCAGGACCTTAAAACGAGCTTCGGGCTTTTTTTCACTCGCGATGACGTGGTGGGGCTTAAAGTCAATCCCGTCGGCCCGGGCCTGATCAGCACGCGCCTCGAGATCGTGGACGCGGTCATCGATTGGCTCGTGGGGAACGGTCTCCCCAGGAACAACATCGTCATCTGGGACCGCTTCGACTACATGCTCACGGATGCGGGCTTCACGGCCGAGCGATATCCGGGGGTCCGGATCATCGGACTCCAGACCATGGACGAAGCCGCGCAGCTGGGCAAGACCAAGGACAACGGCCGCTGGCTGGCCAAGGACGGAACCCACGTCAGCGTTCCGAACTTCGATCAAGAGGTTTTCTACTGGGCCGACGTCGAAGGTCCCAAGGACCTCGGCTATCTCAACCAGCACGTCTTCAACGGCAAATTCTCGTACTTCGGAAAGCTCCTGACCAAAACGCTGACCAAGATCATCAACATCCCGGTCTTCAAGAACACGGGGAACGCGATCTCGATGGCCACGAAGAACATCGGCTACGGCGCGGTCTGCAACACCAACCGGCTCCACCAGCCGCTCTTTCTCGACGTCTGCGTCGAGGTCCTCGCGTTCCCGCCCGTCCGCGACAAGATGGTCCTCAACATCACGGATTCGCTCCGGGCCCAATACGACGGCGGGCCGGATTCGAACGCCAAGTTCGCCTACATCGACAACTCGATCTATTTCGCCACCGATCCGTTCGCCCTGGACATGACCTGCCACAACGTCCTGGTCGACAAGCGAAAGAGCATGGGCGTCGCGGTCAACGAGAATCCCCGCTTCACCGAATACCTGCGCTACGCGGAGAAGCTCGGCCTCGGGATCGCCCATCCGGAAAAGATCAAGTTCACACCGATTCGTTCGGGATGACGAAATCGCTGCGGATTCTCTTCTTTTTTTCGATCGTCGGCTTCATGGCTGCCGCGGAGATCGTCCTTCCCGGCGATGATTTCTTCCCCGGCTGGAAATCCGCGGGGAAAACGTCCGCCTTCATCGAGGCCGACCTGTTCAACCACATCGACGGCGGCGCCGACCTTTTTCTCGAATTCGGGTTCAAGCGGGTGCTCGTCCAGCGGTATGCCCGGGCCGGAACCGAGATCGCCGTCGAGGTCTACGAGATGACGGGCCCCGAATCCGCGCTGGGGATCTATCTTATGAAATGCGGGCCAGAAACTCCGCTCTCCGGGATCCCGGCGCGGAATTCGAGCGAAACCGCTCAGTTCACGATCCTCAAGGGCCGTTATTTCATCCAGGTGGACAATTTCGGGGAAGACAAAGCCGCCGTGCCTGCGATGACTGCGCTGGCCCGGACGATTCTCGATCAGGTCCCGGATGAGCCGATCGATCCGCGCCTGGCCGCGCTCCTGCCCGCGGATCATAAGATCGCCGGCTCGGAGCGGCTGATCCGCGGGCCCGTCGCGCTTCAGCCGTTCTTTACCTTCGGCGACGGTGACATATTCAGGCAGGGCGGAAAGATTTTCGGCATGCTGGCGGAATATTCAGACGACACGGGCCGAAAGTCATCGAGGTTTGTGATCGAATATCCTGGCTCTCAAGTCGCTACCGAGACGTTTCGCGGACTCAAGGAGAATCTCGATCGATATTTGAAGATCATCGGGACAAACGGGACCGCCTTCGTTTTCGAGGATTTCAAGGGCCGCTTCGGCCTCGTCCGCGTTTCCGGAGCGAAGCTGGAGGCCCTCTTCAACCTGGTCGTTCGGCCGGCGCTCTGATTTTCCTCGTTCTCGCTATTTCGTCTCGCAGACTTCGGCCGGCGTCGTCGGCCCGCTCGGCTTCCGGATCGAGCGGAACATCACGATTGACGTATAGAGGATCACGACCACGACGACCCAGCGGAGGATATCGAGCGGGAGCGATTTGACGATGAACGCCGCAATCAGGACGCCGACGATCCCCAGCGCGGTCAGGCCGAACGAAGCCTTTGGATCATAAGCCGAGGTGCGGACGAAGCGGATGCTGCACCAGGGCATGAGGAGGGCGCAGGAGCCCATCATGATCGGGAAGGCCGCCAAGGGGCTCATCCCCAGGATTGAGACCAAGGCCATGCACGGGGCGTAGAGCCCGATGCCGATCGTTTGGAGAGCGCCAAGGCAGAAGGCCACGGCCACGGCGAAGGGGAGCTTCCAGCCGGTCAAGCCCATCGCCTCGCCGCCGCCCGGCATGAGCTTCAGCATTCCGGCCAGCATGGCCACCACAACAAGGAGCAGAGCCGCACCCAGCCCCAGCCGGATCTTGTTGACCGGCATTCGGGCGACGACGCCCGCTCCGAGAACCGCGCCCAGGGTGGCGGCGATCATGATCGAAACGAGGGTGACCGGAGCCACCTCGACGACCATGATGAAGATCAGGGCCTCGGTGATGGTCGGCAGGGCGTGCCCGACGTTGAGCGTCCCGGGGATGACCCGGTCGTCCACGAGCTTGAAGAACTTGAAAAACGAGGTCGTGACGGCGAAGCTGCCGATGCCCAGCGTGTCCAGGAAGTCGGTCAGAAAGCCGATGCCCAGCAGCGGGAGCCATGGGGCCTTCGTGAATTCCTTCCGTTTGCGATAGACGTCGCGGAGGTAGATCACGCCGAAAACGACGGCCGAAAAGGCGATGACGGCTTGGAGGATGAGCTTCATGTACGGCGAAGGCGGGATGGGCGAGAGTTAAACTTTCGCACCGCCCCCGGTGCAACCTGCGTTTGCGACTGGGCCGGCCGTGCAGGCAGTATCGGCAAGACCGCCTGTCGTACAAGTGTCTGTGTCTGCACTTCCGGGTGAACAAGCCCCGGATCCTTTGGCCAGCTCACCGAGATCGAGCAGGGTAGGAGCTTGGTACTTTCGCTTCGTCCTTTTCTCATTGTCCGACATGGATGGGCCTCCTTTTCCTGCCTATTTTTCTCGCTAAAACTCCTCGTTTTTAAGGAAGAATTATACAGAGATTTATTTTTTCGCGCAATGCGACGATCCATCCCAATCGGAGCGGAATCGGTAATCATTCACGAGAAAAGGATATCCCTGGCCGCCATTAAAGCGACCTGCTCCCGGTCCGTGCCCCCACTCAAAGACTCCTCTTCGATTCCTGATATATTTTTGGGGTAAGTCCTCTGCGTCCGCGGATTGACACTATTGGACCGAGGTCATAACATTTGAGGCCTGATGCTCGGTCCGTTGAAGCGATTCTTGTTCGAGGGTCCATCGGTATCGCTTTTACGATACAGCGGTACGGCGTTTCCGCTTGCCTTGATCCCGGAATTCCTCCTTCTGGCCTGCGTGTTTCCGGCCTTGAGGCTCGCCGGCATCGATCCGATGTCCACGCCGCCCCCTCCTCTTCGGATGACGATTCAGGGATTCATTGGAACCGTGCTGCTCTCTCCCATCGTCGAGACTTTGGCCCTCGCTTTCATCCTGACCCTCTTGTCCAATGTGATCAAACGCAAGCTTCCGCTCGCCGCGGCGTCCGCCTTTCTCTGGGGAGGTCTGCACGGCCTTTATTCGCCGATCTGGTTCTTCGGCACGGTCTGGAGCTTCTTCGTATTTTCCTGCGGCTTCCTGGTTTGGAGAGAACGCTCATTCGGGGCGGCGTTCGTCGCCGCGGCGCTGCCTCATGCCCTTGTGAATGGCACGGTATTTCTGCTTGCCGCATTAGCCGGGAAGGCTTGAAGATGTCGGCTTGCCGCCTTCACGGCGACTGCCGATTTTGCATCGCCGATCACGGCCGAAAAGGAGTCCCGCCGCGCTTCGAGCGCTAGGGCCGGCCCCATGTCTAAGCTCCGCTACGCCGCGACGATTTTCCTGGGAGCGTTGTTGCTCTTCCTGGTTCAACCGATGCTGGCGAAGGCGATCCTGCCCTGGTTCGGCGGAACGCCCGCGGTGTGGACGACGTGCATGCTTTTCTTCCAGGTGTTGCTCTTCGGGGGCTACGCCTACTCGCACCTTTTGGCCGGACGGCTCCCGGTCCGCGCGCAAGTCTGGTGGCATGCCGTCCTTCTCGGCCTCAGCCTGCTTTTTCTCCGCGTTCTCCCCGCGGCCCATTGGCGTCCGGGAGGGACGGAAAGCCCCGTATCGCGGATCATCCTGCTGCTCGCGGCGACGATCGGATTGCCGTATCTCGTTCTGGCGACCACGAGCCCCCTCCTTCAGTCCTGGTTCCGGCTGGAGTACCCCGGCCGCTCCCCATATCGTCTTTACGCGTTGTCGAACTTCGGCTCGCTTCTGGCCCTCGTCGGCTATCCCTTCCTCATCGAGCCGCACCTCCCCCTGCAGCGGCAAGGCCGGCTTTGGGCGATGCTTTATGCGGCTTTTGTCTTGGGAGTGATCTGGTGCGGATGGGCGGCTTCCCGGCTCAAGTCGAACGGGAGGGGCGAACCAGGTACCAACGCCGGTCGAGGACGCCCCGGCCTCGGACTCGGGCGGGGGCTCGCGGCCTCACCCGATCATCGACTTGCTGATGTGGATCGGGCTGGCGGCCTGCGGCTCGGTCCTGCTCCTGGCCACGACGAACCAGCTTTCCCAGGACGTATCGGTCGTCCCGTCCTTGTGGGTCATCCCCTTGGCCCTCTATCTCCTTTCGTTCATCCTCTGTTTCGAACGCGATCGGTGGTATTGGCGGCCGCTCTGGCTGGGGTTGTTTCCGTTTGCCGCGGCTGCGGCGTTCTGGGCAATGGACCGAGGGATCGGCCTGCCCCTTTCACGGCAGGTCTTCGCCTATGGCGCCGCTCTATTTGTCGGTTGCATGGTTTGCCACGGCGAGCTCGTCCGAATGCGGCCGGGCCCGGAGCGATTGACCTCGTTCTACCTTTCGGTCGCGGCGGGCGGCGCCGCGGGCGGACTCTTCGTGGGGATCATCGCCCCGGCCGTCTTCCGGGGGATGTGGGAATACCCGCTTGTCTGGCCCCTGATCGCGCTCGTCGCTCTCTTTGCGCTTTACCGCGATCCCGGTTGAGGCGAGGTCGGCCGCTCTGGGCGTGGCTGCCGATCGGGCTTCTCGTGTTCGCGTTGGGCCTGGTTTCCGTCCAACGGCTCCATCCGGTGCGCGAAGAGACGATCGCGGTCGTCAGGGATTTTTATGGCGTCATCAAGGTCAACAGAACGGGCGTCGGGAATGCTCTCACGACCGCCCACTCGCTCATGCACGGCCGGATCCAGCACGGCTTCCAGTTCGCCGTCGACCTTCTGGCTCTCGACGCGTTCAGCGGCGACGCGATCCCCCTCCCCCTCCACCTCCTGACGAAGGAGGCCTTCGCAGCATACTGGGACCGGCCGAAGCCCGACGGGGTCCTGGCCGTTCACATCTCCAACCACTATCTCAACCTGGGGCCTCTCGTGCGAGGCCTCGCCGAGCTCTCCGGGCGCGAGGCGCTGCGGATCGAGAATTTCAAGAATACCAAGAACGGCTCGGATGCGAGCACCTGGATCCTGGTGACCAATTCGAGAATCTTCCTCGACGATCCCGCCGTCCGGTCCGCAACCGTGAATTGGCAGACCGGGGAGGTCCCGATCGTTTTTACGGACGCCTTCAGCAACCTGTTCGAGCTTCTCCGTTGAGCGGGATCGCCGGCGGAGGGGAGTCCCGGACGACCCCGTTTGACCCTGGCCGAGCGTCTTCGTTATATTAATGCCCTGATCCCACGAAAGAGAGAAATCATGAACTTCAAGGGAAGAACGGTCCTCATCACCGGCGGGGCTTCGGGCATGGGCGCGGCCTCGGCCCGGGAATTCGCGGCCAAGGGGGCGGATGTCGTCATCGTCGACCTCAATGGTCCGCTCGCGGAGATGGTCGCGGCCGGCATCGCGGCCGGTCCGCCCGTCGTCGGCGATGTCGCCGATTCCAAGTTCTGCGACTCGGCGGTCTCCGCGGCCCTCAGCCGTCACGGCCGCCTCGACGTCCTTGTCAACGCGGCCGGGATCATTTTCCGGGCTTCGGGCGAGAACACCCCGGACGGCGAGTGGCGCCGGGTCATGGGCGTCAACCTCGACGGCGTCTTTTTCATGAGCCGGGCGGCCGTCGGACCGATGAAAAGGCAGGGGAGGGGGGCCATCGTCAATTTCGGCTCGATCTGGGGCAACGTCGGGGCGGCGGGCGTCGCGGCTTATTGCGCCTCCAAGGGCGCTGTCCACAATCTGACCCGGGCCATGGCCCTCGACCACGCGCGCGACGGGATCCGGATCAACGCCGTCTGCCCGGGCGAGGTCAACACACCCATGCTGGCATCCGGCCGGGCCGTGCCGCCGACCGCCGAGGACCTGAGGAAATTGGGCGAAACCGTCGTGCCGACAGGTCGCCTCGCCGACCCGGTCGAAATCGCCCACGTCGTTGTGTTCCTCGCCTCGGACGAAGCGAGCTATCTGACCGGTTCGATGGTGACCGTGGACGCGGGCTATACCGCCCGCTGACGGCCCGGAGAAGGGGAGGACGTCCATGGACTACAGGAACCTGGGACATTCAGGGCTGAAAATATCGCCGCTTTGCCTCGGGACGGACAATTTCGCCAACCCGACCCCCGAAGCGGAATGCGCGGCGATGATCAACGCGGCCCTCGACGCCGGACTCAATTTCGTCGATACGAGCAACAGCTATGCCAAGGGCGAATGCGAGCGGATCATCGGCCGCGCGCTCGCGGCCAACAAGCGTCGCGGGGAAACGGTCATCGCGACCAAGGTCTTTTATCCGACGGGGCCGGGCCCGAATGACCGGGGAGGCTCCCGGCGGCACATCCTCCAGGCCTGCGAGGACTCGCTCCGCCGGCTTCAGACCGACCACATCGACCTCTATCAGACCCATCGGCCCGACTTTGAAACGCCGATCGAGGAAACTCTCGAAGCCCTGACCGATCTCGTCCGCCAAGGCAAGGTCCTCCATATCGGCAGCACGACGTCGCCCGCCTGGAGGGTCATGGAAGCGGTCATGGTCAGCGAACAGAAGGGGCTGGCGCGGTTCATCTCCGAACAGTCGCCATATAATCTGCTCGACCGGCGCATCGAGAACGAGCTCGTCCCCATGTGCCAGGCCCACGATCTCGCCATTCTTCCCTGGGCCACCCTGGGCATGGGCGTCCTCGCCGGCCGCTATCCGGACGGCGTCCAATTCCCCGCGGAATCGCGGGCCGCGCTCCGGGGCGGCATTTATGCCGAACGGGTGACGCCCGCGGGCGTCCAGGTCGGGAAACGGTTCGTCCGTCTCGCCGGCGAGCACGGGATCCCTCCCGCCCAGCTGGCCGTCCTCTGGGTCAAAGATCAGCCCGGGATAACGGCGCCGATCATCGGGCCGCGGACTCTGGAACAGCTCAGCTTGTTCTTGCCCGTGGCCGGAATGACGCTCGACCCGGAAATTCGGAAAGCCTGCGATGACCTGGTGCCTCCCGGGAGCGCGGTCGCGAACTTCCACAATTCCGCCCCCTGGATGAAGTCCCGCGTCCCCGCCTGAAGCCCGAAAAGCGTTGGATTTCCGCTCGGTTTATGATAAGATATTTTTTACTTTTATCGGCGGATTAAGCTTCGCCGCGACCCGATGCCAAGAACCATGAGCTACCAAATTTTCGCCAGGAAATACCGGCCTAAAACGTTCGAGCAGATGGTCGGACAGTCGACGATCGTCCAGACCCTCCAGAACGCGGTTAAAACAGGCCGGATCGCCCAGGCGTATCTCTTCTCCGGGATGCGAGGGGTCGGGAAGACCACGGCCGCGCGCATCCTGGCCAAAGCCCTCAACTGCGCCGAGGGCCCGACGCCGACGCCCTGCAACAAGTGCGACTTCTGCATAGCCATCGACGAGGACCGGCTGGTGGACGTCCTCGAGATCGACGGAGCGTCGAACCGCGGGATCGACGACATCCGCCAGCTCAGGGAATCCGTCAAGTATAAGGCCATGCACAGCCGGTGGAAGGTCGTCTACATCGACGAGGTCCACCAGATCACCAAGGACGGGTTCAACGCCCTTCTCAAGACTCTCGAGGAGCCCCCGCCGAACACCGTCTTCATCTTCGCCACGACCGAGATCAGCAAGGTCCCGGCGACGATCGCCTCCCGCTGCCAGCATTTCGAGTTCAAGAAGGTCTCCCAGCGCGACCTCAAGAGCCACCTCGGTGAGCTTGCGAAAGAGGAAAAGCTGACGATCACGCCCTACGGCCTGGCCCTGATCGCCGAAGCCTCCGAGGGAAGCATCCGCGACGCCCAGAGCCTCCTCGATCAGGCCGTGTCCTTCTGCGGCGAGGTCATCGGCGACCAGGAGCTCAAAGAGATCCTTGGCACGGTCAGCCGGGAGCTCTTGTTCGCTTTTTCCTCGGCGGTGCTCGAGGAACATCCGGACCGGATCTTCGGCCTGACCTCCGAGCTGGTCGGATCGGGGGTCGATCTCCGGGTCTTCTACAAGGAGCTCATCCAGCATTTCCGGGACCTCCTCGTTATCAAGACGGTCGAGCGGGCGGAGGACCTCCTGGTCTTCGCCTCCGAAGAGCTGGCCCGCCTCAGGGAAGAGTCCGGGAAAGCATCGACCGAAGACTTCCTCCGTTATCTCCAGGCCCTCCAATCCTCGGAGGGCGGCCTCAAGTATTCCTCCCATCCCCAGATCAGCTTCGAGACGACACTCGTTAAGCTCTGCCATTTCCGCAAGCTCCTCGACCTCGGGGATCTTGTCCAGGACCTGGCGGGGGAGAGAAAGGCCCCCGGTGCCGCCGCCGTCCCCGGAGCCAGGCCTCAACCGGCGGCGCCCGCTCCGCTCCCGGCATCCGCCCCGCCGAGGGTCGCTTCCCGGCCGACGATCAACATCGGCAAGCCCAAGCCCCCGGAACCGCCGGCGCCCCCCGCGCCCGCGTCCGTTCCCCCGGCCGGAAACGACGTCCCGCTGAAGAAAGATCGGGCGCTCGACAAGGCCCTAGCCGAGCCGGGTGTCCGTTCGTTCACCGGCCGCTTCAACGCCCGAGTCGTGACCCTCGAACCGGTCAAGGGCAAGGCCGAGTCCGAGGAGGAATGAGCCCATGAAGGGATTCGGCGACATCCAGAAGATGGTCAAACAGGCCCAGGAGATGCAGGAGCGCCTGCAGCGCGAGATGTCCGAAATGCGCGTCGAAGGGGCGAGCGGCGGGGGCATGGTCGCCGTGGTCATGGACGGCCACAAGAACCTCCTCGGGCTCACCCTCGACCCCGAAGTCGTCAATAAGGACGATATCGGCATGCTCCAGGACCTCATCGTCGCGGCCGTCCACGACGCCGCGGCCAAGGTCGACGGCGAGCTGAGCCAGAAGCTCGGCGGATTGGGGGCGGGGCTGAAGCTCCCGGGGATGGGCTGATGTTCGAATACGCGGCGCCGCTCAACCGCCTGATCGAGGAGCTGAAGAAGATCCCCTCGATCGGGGCCAAGACCGCGCAGCGCATCGCCTTCCACATCCTCGGCCAGTCACAGGAGGAGGCCGAGGAGCTCGCTGAGGCCATCCGCGAAGTCAAGAAGAACCTCTTCTACTGCTCCGTCTGCAACAACATCACCCACGTCGATCCCTGCCGGTACTGCTCCGACGCCGACCGCGCCGACGACGCCCTGTGCATCGTCGAGGAGCCCTATAACATCTCGACGATCGAGAAGACCGGTGTCTTCCGCGGCCGGTACCATGTCCTGCTCGGCGCGCTCGCCCCCCTCAAAGGCGTCGGCCCCGAGGACCTAAAGGTGGAGCGGATCGTCGAGAGGTTGCGCCGCGGCCGGTTCGCCGAGGTCATCATCGCCACCAACACGACCGCGGACGGCGAGGCGACGGCCCATTTCCTGGCCCGGGTGCTCGGGGACCTGCCCGTCCGGATGACCCGCCTGGCCATGGGCCTCCCAGTCGGATCGGACATCGATTTCGCCGATCAGGTCACGGTCAAGAAGGCCCTCGAGGGCCGGACGGAAATCAAAGAGTAAACGCCCTATTTTTTTAACGCCATCATAGGAGTCTTATATGAAGAAGGAATTCGAAACCATCGACGGCAACACGGCGGCGACGCACGTCGCCTACGCCTACGCCGAGGTCGCGGCTATCTATCCGATCACGCCCTCCTCGACGATGGGCGAGCTGGCGGACGAATGGTCGGTCCAAGGCCGCAAGAATATCTGGGGCCAGCCGGTCGACGTCATCGAGATGCAGTCCGAGGGCGGCGCCTCCGGCGCGGTCCACGGCTCGCTCTCGGCCGGAGCGCTGACGACGACGTTCACGGCGTCGCAGGGCTTGATGCTCATGCTCCCCAACATGCACAAGATCGCCGGCGAGATGCTCCCGACCCTCTTCCTCGTCTCGGCCCGCTCGCTGGCCTGCCAGTCGCTCTCGATCTTCGGCGATCATTCCGACGTCATGGCCGCCCGCAACACGGGCTTCGCCCTGACCTGCGCCGGATCGGTCCAGGAAGCCCAGGACCTGGCCATCGTGGCCAACCTGGCTACACTCAGGACGCGCATCCCCTTCCTGCACTTCTTCGACGGCTTCCGGACCTCCAACGTCGTCGAGAAAGTCGAATTGGTCTCCTACGAGACGCTGGCCGGACTCTTCGAGCCCCAGGTTCTCGAGGCTTTCCGGAAACGGTCCCTTAATCCCGAGCGGCCCATGCAGAAAGTCGGCCAGCAGAACCCGGACGTCTACTTCCAGGGCCGGGAAACGGTCAACAAATACTATGACGAGGCCCCGGCCATCGTCCAGGCGTATATGGACAAGGTCGCCAAGGCCATCGGCCGCCAATATCACCTGTTCGACTATTTCGGCGCGCCCGACGCGGATAAAGTCATCGTCATGATGGGTTCGGGCGCCGAGACCGCCGAGGAGACGATCAACCACCTCAACAAGCGGGGAGCCAAGCTCGGCCTGGTCAAGGTCCGGCTCTACCGGCCGTTCGACATCAAGGCGCTGGCCGCGGTCCTCCCGGCTTCGGTCAAGAAAATCGCCGTCCTCGACCGGACCAAGGAACCCGGCTCGATCGGCGAGCCGCTCTACCTCGACGTCGCCCTGTCCCTGGCCGGCAAGCCGGTCAAGGTCATCGGAGGCCGTTACGGCTTGTCCTCCAAAGAATTCACCCCGGCCCAGGTCAAAGCGGTTTACGACCACCTCGACGGCAAAGCCTTCCACGGTTTCACGGTCGGCATCGACGACGACGTGACGCACCTCTCGCTTCCGCTCGGTCCCGTCCTGGACACCGAGCCCGCCGGGACGATCCGCTGTAAGTTCTGGGGTTACGGCTCGGACGGCACGGTCGGCGCGAACAAGAACTCCATCAAGATCATCGCCGACAACACCGACATGTACGGCCAGGGCTACTTCCAATACGATTCCAAGAAGTCCGGCGGCGTCACGATCTCCCACCTCCGCTTCGGCAAGCAGCCCATCCAGTCGCAGTACTTCCTCAACACGGTCGACTTCGTGGCTTTGCACAAGCCCTCGTACATCGGCCGGCTGGACATCCTCGAAGGCCTCCGCGAGGGCGGGACGTTCCTGATCAATTCCAACTGGAAGAAGGAAGAGGTCTTCGAGAACCTGACCGCCGACATGCAGAAGACGATCATCGACAAGAAGATCAAGGTCTACAACATCGACGCGGTCAAGATCGCCGGGGATCTCGGCCTGGGCAACCGCATCAACTCGATCATGCAAGCCTGCTTCTTCAAGATCTCGGGCGTCCTGCCCGAGAAGGAGGCCATCGCCCTGATCAAGAAGGCCATCGAGAAGACTTACGGCCGCAAGGGCAAAGAGGTCGTCCAGAAGAACTGGGACGCGGTGGACTGCGCCTCGGACAACCTGCAGGAAATCCCCATCCCGGCCGCTATTACGAAATCGGCCCCGATGATCAAGATCGTCCCCGATGACGCGAGCGAGTTCGCCAAGACGGTGATCGAGCCGGTCATGCGCTTCAAAGGCGACCTCCTGCCGGTTTCCAAGATGCCCCTCGACGGGGCCATTCCCACGGCCACGGCCCGCTTGGAGAAGCGGGGCATCGCCATCGACGTGCCGGAATGGCTTCCCGAGAACTGCATCCAGTGCAACCAATGCTCCCTGATCTGTCCCCACGCCGCCATCCGGCCTAAGCAGGTGGCGCCCGATGCCCTCAAGGGAGCGCCTGAGGGCTTCACCACCCTCAAATCGAGCTCCAAGAACGAGCGTGACCTCCGCTACCGCCTCCAGGTTTATGTCGAGGATTGCGTCGGCTGCGAAAACTGCGTCGAGGTCTGCCCCTCCAAGGTCAAATCCCTGAAGATGGTCCCCATCGAACAGGCCCGGGCGGCCGGGGAGCCTCAGAAAGAGAAGTTCTTCGAGACCCTCCCTTATGACGTACTGGAAGGCAACAAGCCCGACACCATCAAGGGCAGCCAGTTCCTTCAGCCCCTCTTCGAGTTCAGCGGCGCCTGCGCCGGATGCGGCGAGACGCCCTACGTCAAGCTGGCCACCCAGCTCTTCGGGGACCGCATGATCATCGCCAACGCCACCGGCTGCTCCTCGATCTACGGCGGCACGTTCCCGACCTCCCCTTACAGCGTGACGGCGGAGGGCAAGGGCCCGGCCTGGGGCAACTCCCTGTTCGAAGACAACGCCGAGTACGGATTCGGCATGCGCCTGGCTGTGGACGTCAACCGGCGTCTCCTGGCCGCTTCGTTCGACGGCGCCCTCGCCGCCGGGACGACTCCTCAGATGACGGACGCCTTGAACACGATGAAGTCCCAGTGGGCCGCGAAGGACGCCGCGGCCAAAGCGGCGGCGAAGGCCGTCGTCGAAGCTCTGCCGGCCGCCCTGGCTGAGGGCAACGCGGCCAAATCCTACCTGTCCAAAATCGACGAGCTCAAGGATTTCCTGGTCGAAAAGAGCGTCTGGTGCATCGGCGGGGACGGCTGGGCCTACGACATCGGCTACGGCGGGCTCGATCATGTCCTGGCCATGAACCGGAACGTCAATCTGCTCGTCCTTGACACGGAAGTCTATTCCAACACCGGAGGCCAGGCCTCCAAGTCCACGCCCACCGGATCCGTGGCCAAGTTCGCCGCGTCCGGGAAGAAGACGAGCAAGAAAGACCTGGGCAAGATGGCCCAGTGCTACGGCTATGTCTACGTCGCCTCCGTGGCCATGGGCGCCAACATGAACCAATGCATCAAAGCGTTCTCCGAGGCCGAGGCCTACAACGGCCCGTCGATCATCATCGCCTATTCGCCCTGCATCAACCACGGCATCGACATGGCCAAGACGCAGGCGGAGGAGAAGCTGGCCGTGGACACGGGCTACTGGATCCTGTACCGGTACAATCCGATGCTCGCCCGCGAGGGGAAAAATCCTCTCCAGCTCGATTCGAAGGAACCCAAGCTCGAGTACGACGCCTTCCTGAAGAACGAGATCCGCTACCGGACGCTGGTGCAGCAGTACCCCGACATCGCCAAGGTTCTCTTCGCCCAGGCGGCTGAAGAAGCCAAGAAGCGCTGGGAGAATTACAAGAAGCTGGCAGAATAAGAGCCGGTATAGACGATCCGGGCCTGTCCTTCCAGCCAGACGTCCTCGAACGCCGCGCCTTTGCGCCTGAAGAACACGTTCAGGATTTCGCCGCCCCAGGTATGCACGCGGACCAACCTTTGGTTGCCGCCGCTTTTGAGGCTTAGGATCAATGCCGCGGCGGTCGAACCCGTGCCGCACGCCAGGGTTTCCGCTTCCACTCCGCGTTCATAGGTCCGGACGCGGATATCGCCCGGGCCCATCGTCTGGACGAAATTCACGTTCGTGCCGGCCGGCGCAAACCGCGGGTGAAAACGGATCCGCCGCCCGAGACCATCGATATCGACCCGCTCAAGGCTCTTGACGAATAGGACGGCATGCGGCACGCCGGTATTGATGAAATGGACCCGGAGCGTGCGGCCGGAAAGCCGAAGCGGGAGATCCAGAGCCGCGTCACGGGGCGAGGTCAATTTGACTTTGACCGCGCGGCCCTGGACGACCGCGCTGACAATGCCGGCTTTCGTCTCGATCTCAACCTTCAGCGATCTCTTCTTCCTGTCCCGGCTGACGAAATAAGCGAAACACCGCGCGCCGTTTCCGCACATTTCACCCTCGGACCCGTCGGCATTGAAAAAGCGCATTCGCACGTCGGCCAGGCGCGAACGCTCAAGGGCCAACAGGCCGTCCGCTCCCGCGCCTCTTCGGCGGTCGCAGATCTCGACGGCAAGACGCGCCAAGGCCCGTGGGGAACCGAACAGCTTCTTGCGGTTGTCCACCAGGACAAAGTCGTTTCCAGCGCCGACAAGCTTGGAGAATCTGATCTTTGCTTTCATCTGCTCTTTCCGGAAACGGTCCCGGTTCACGCCGGCGGGCTTTGTCCCGGTTTCGGCGCGGCGGCGAAGATGCCGTTGCGTCCGGCCGCTTTGGCCTGATACATCGCCCGGTCCGCTTCCCGCAAAAGCTCTTCGAGGTCAAGGTCTCGGATGCAATCCGCGCCTTCGATGCCGATGCTCGCCGTTACCCGGACCTCGGCCCCGCCCGGGATCGGGATCGGGTTTTCGATCAATTTCGCCCGCAGCCGCTCGGCGACCCCGACCGCGCGGGCGGTGGGCGTTTCGGGCAGGAGGACGGCGAATTCTTCGCCCCCGTAGCGGCACAGGATGTCCGAGGTCCGGAGGGCGGAACGGAAGACCCCGGCCACGCTCCGCAGGACCGCGTCGCCGGCTTCGTGGCCCCACGTATCGTTGATCTTCTTGAAATGGTCGAGGTCGACGATGAGGACCGAGAGGGCCCGGCCGTACCGTTTGGCCCGGGCGAGCTCGGCTCGGCTCAGCTCGCGGAAGTGGGGCCGGTTGACGGCGCCGGTCAGCTCATCCTTGGTGGCCAGCTCGCGGAGATTCTCCATCAGCCGGACCTGTTCGGTGATTTCGGTCAAGAGGAGGATCCTTCCGACGTGCCGTTTGAGCCGGTTCATGATCGTCGAAACCTCGGCGCGGAACGCGCGGGGAGCGCCGTCCGCGTCGAGCCGGAGGTCGAGCTCGGTCCGCTCGCCCGAACTCAGGAACTTGTGGAGATGCGGGACGTTGGGAGTCGCTTCCTCGAACGTCCGGCCGAACGACCGATCCGATAATCCCGGGAAGATCCGCACCGCCGCGGGGTTGAAATCGACGATCCTCCCGAGCGTGTCCAGGATGACCGCGCCCTCCCGCATGCTGGCGAAGACGCTCTCCTTGGCGACCGGGGAGAAGTCGAAGACCTTGTACTGGAAGACGGCCCAGGCGAGGATCGGAAGGGCGGCGCACAGGCCCAGGGGTGTGGTGTCCAACCCGTAGGGGCTCAGGCCGAGCTCATAAACGAGCATCCCGGCCCAGGGAAAGGCTGATCCGACGAGGAGAAGGACGGCGCGGCGGCGGTAAGCTTTCCGTTCATGGCGGGCCGCCCCGGCAAGAAGAACGGTCCCGATGATAAAGGCCAGCGTGCTGAAGCCGATGTGGACCCAGTACCATGGACCGGCATCGACGACAAGAACAGGCTGGATCCGCGACCGGTCGAGGCGGACGGACCGGTAGAACAGATGGTGGGCCGGAGCGGTGAGATCGAAGGCCAGGGTGAGAGTCGAGAGGAGGAAGAACAGTCCCACCGCCGGCCGGCTCAGCCAAGCATCCTTGCCGGAGGCGCGGGCGGCGGCCAGGATCCAGAATGTCGGAAGGAAGGCGATCCCTCCTACGGCCGATCTCATGCCATTGCCATTTTCTTTTTTCTGCCATATATAGTATCATAAAAATGTGGAGAGCCATATATTGGGGAATTTCAACTTCAAGATCCGACGAACGACTAAATGAATGAAGAATTCGAGCCTAAGGCTCTGGACTTCAAAGCTCCTCCATTGAAGACAACGGAATCTTCTCCTTGGCCGAAACCGGTCGTCTTGGCCGTCGACGACGAGCCGGCTCGTCTCACCGCGCTTCAGGCGGCCCTCGCACCGGCTTATACCCTCCGGACCGCCACGAGCGTCCGGAACGCGATCCGGCTCCTCAAGACCGGCGGACCGATCGATGCTTTGATCATCGACGAGACCCTGCCCGATCGGGGGGACCTGACCCTGATCCGCTATATCTATGACATGGTCGAAAAACCGGACCAAATCGTGAAAATTCTCATCTCCGGGCCCGGCCAGCCGGCCCGCAACGGGAACGGACTAGAGGCGATCCGGGGACGAATCGACCACCAGTTCGACTCGACGTTCGATCCCGCGGATATCAAGAAAACCCTGGGGGCGCTCCTCGCTCAAAAATCCAAGGAAAAACGGCGGATTATGCGTGTGGCTTTCGACCACGCGGTGGAGCCCGAGGTCGAGATCGGAGACCTGCTCAAGGCGCCCATCCTGAATATCGGGGAAGGCGGGATGTTCATCAAGACCGCCCTGCCCAAGGATTACCTTCTGCCGCTGAAGATCCACCTGCCCGGGGGTCCACCGCTGTTGGCCTCCGGACGTGTGATCCGCGTCGATGAGGCGCACGGCGGCGTTGGCGTCGAATTTCTGGTGATCGAAGATGCGAGCCAGGACGCCCTCGTCGATTACATTTCGAGCCGGTTGATGAACGACAGCTTGACCGACCTGAAGGTCCGTTATCCGTTCCTCCAAGTGGACCGGATCGTCCCGTTCACCGATAAAGTGAAGATCATGGAATGGCTGACTCAGGCCCTTCGGTCTCAGACCGAGTTCACGGCCATTCACCCCGGCCAGAAAGCTTCAGCAAGCCTGCGACTCCAAGCCCTCGAACCCTGGCATTTCTGCCGGTTCAGCGGCCAAGACCTGGATGTCCGATTCAAAACCTCCGACAGCCTCTTCATCTCGTTTCAGGCCGGGTATGCCACTTATAACTTCGAGACCATCGTTTATCGGATCAGCCCCGACGGGACGAGCCTCGAGGGCCTCTTTCCCCTGATCATCTTCTACTCGGAAAAACGGTCGGCCAAGCGGACGTTCTCGGACGGCCTTCTCGTGGCGGAGATCGAGCTACCCGATCCTTTCGGCGGAGCGATCCGGGGCGAGATCACCGACATCAGCGAAGGCGGGGTCAGCTTTATCGCTCCCGCATTGCCCGTCGCTCTTTTGATCGGAACGCCCCTCGAATCGATCCGGATCTTCCATGAGAACGTTTTGGTCCGGGAGGTCCGAGGGGAAGTCCGGAACATCCAGAAGTCCGAGGGAGACGGAGCAGGCAAGCTCCGATACGGCGTGCAGTTCGGAATCGGACGTCTGACCTTTCTGGCGACGGAATTGTCCCGGCAAGGCGCGCCGGCTGACCATCCGAAAACGCACACGACGGAAAAATTCGGATCCGTTCAGCAGTGGCAGGCGGACCTGCCGGCGCTGGCCAAGCAACCGCCGCGGGTCATCCGATTGGAGAATCGCAAAGGCGAGGAGATCGTCGGCCTCCTGAACACATCGTTCCCTTTGGAGAATGATCCGGTTCCGGTCGTGATTATCCCGCCGGCATTCGGGAAAACGAAAGAAACTCTGTTTGCGCTTGCGCAAACGATTGTCGAGAATTTCCATGTTCGAGGCAAGCCGATCGCGGTCATCCGGTTCGACGGAATCCAATGCAAGGGAGAGAGTTTCAAGGACGCGGATGCGTCGGAGCCTCCTTACGAGATGATCCATTCCACCTTGAGCCAAGGCGCGGAGGACATCCGGGCCATTTTGGATTGGCTCCAACTCAACCCGATCCTCAAGGCCAGCGCAGTCGTCCTCATCAGTTTCTCCCTGTCCGCTCTGGAAGCCCGGATCGTGCTCCGCGACGAAGAGTATCGGCGGCGGATCAGCTACTGGATCACCTGCATGGGCACCATGGAGTTCCGGGAGCTCATGAACCGGGTCAATTGCGGCCTCGACCTGCTCGAGCAGCACCAGCTCGGCGTCGATCTCGGCATCATCCCGATCCTGGGCAACCTCATCAGCATGGAACCCTATGCCGCAGACGTCGTCGCGAACCGGGTTGCAACCCTTGACCAGGCGCGGGAGGATATGCGGCACCTCGACATCCCGATCACCTGGATCTACGGCCAGCATGATCACTGGGTCAAGGCTGAATTCGTCCGGGACATCATGAGCGTTCACTCGGACGCGTCCCGGGAGGTGATCTCCCTTCCGATCGGGCACAACGCCCGGACCTCGGACGAAGCGCTCCAGCTCTTCGCGACGGTGACGATCCTCATCCACCGTTTCTTGAGCAAAGACTCCTTCAAGCCGATTCTTCCCGACAAAAAGAACATGGAGATCATGCGGCGGGCCGAGCAGGACCGGATCCCGGCGCGGAAGATCAAGAACCGCAAGGAATACTGGGAGCATTATCTGGTCGGCGAGCGGAACCTGGTCGGATTTGACGTCATGGCCATGTCGGAGGATTATCAAGGCCTGATGCGGGACCAGCTGGAAGCCCTCGATCTGAGGCCGGGGGACCGTCTCCTCGACCTCGGGGGCGGGACCGGGAATTTGATCGAATTCGTTCTCTCCCATTCCGAGGCGACGCCGTCCCGCGTGACCATCGCCGATCTCGTTCCCGAGGCCTTGAAAAAGGCCTCCCGGAAGCTCACGACCCGTTTCGTCAAAGGAAAATCCCCGAGCATTCTGGATCTTGTCTGCTTGGATGTCGAGTTGAGCCGCTATCTCCCGGTCCGCCGTTTTCTCGACGGGGAGATCGGCCGCTTCGAGACCCTCTCCGAGCGGATCGAGCATCTCCCGCGCCAGAGCGCCGAAATCATCGACGCGTCGTATTCGAGCCGGCTCCACCGCATCCTCCGCGGAGAAGCTGTTTCGCCGGAACTCAACCGCTGGCTGAAAACGACGTTCGATCTTCCCGAATACCGGATCATCGTGGATTTCAACCAGGCGGTCCGCCATCTTCGGGATCCGTCCTCTGCGCCGCCCGCGTATCGGATCCTCGGCTTCGAGGGGGGGGTGGAATCGCCGTTGCACCTTCCCTTCAAGGATGCGAGCTACGACAAAATCGCGATGAGCCTCGTCCTGTCCTACATTTTCGACCCCGTCGAGACGCTCATCGACCTCAAGCGGGTCCTCGCACCGGGGGGGCGTTTGGTCCTGTCGAGCATGCGGCCGGACACGGATGCGTCGGGTTTGTTCACCCGTCTCGTGGACCGCATCGAGGCCCTTCCGTCCGAGGATTTCCCGTCCCAGCGGTCCAAAATCGTCATCCTCGATTCCATCCGGGCGTTCCTGAACGACGCCCAGGCTCTCGTCGAGCTCGAAGAGGCCGGGACGTTCGATTTCTTCGAGCCGGATAAGCTCGACGATCTGTTGGACGAGGCCGGATGGGACCGCTTGGAGACCCGGCCTTCTTTTGGGGACCCTCCGCAGGGATACGTCGTCACGGCGAAAGTGAGGCCGGTGTATGGATAACGCCCGAAAGGCTTTCGAGGAGCGTCTCAGCCGTGAATACGACCTGAAGGGCCGGACCCGGCTGATCCTCCTCATCAGCGGGATCCTGTATCCGAGTTTCCTGATCCTTGACGCCATCTATGCCGCTCCGTATTTCCGCTTATTCCTCGCGATCCGGATGATCGTCCTGGCCGCTCATCTCGTCTTCCTCGTCGTGATCACGCGGGTCCGATCGTACCGCGGATTCACCAACGTCTGCATCGGGCTGACGCTTTTCGATGTCGGCGGGATCGCGGTCATGATCCAGGTCTTGGGAGGGTTCACGAGCGAATACGTCCAGGGGCTGTATCTCATCCTGATGGGCATGGTCATCGTCGTCCCCCTGGCTTTCCGAGACACGCTGATCCTTTATATTCTGATCTGGATCAGCTATGCCCTTCCCGGCTTTATGAACATGTCAACCGGGTCCCGGCCCTGGCGGGGGATCATCACCAACCTTTTCTTTCTGACCGCGCTGGACATCATCGCCGTCTTCGGCTCGTATGTCCTGGACAGCTTCCGCCGCCGTGAGCTCCGGAGCCGCATCGAGCTCGAGACGACAACGGCCCAGCTCCGGGACTCGAACACCAAGCTGAAGAGTCTGGACGAGCTCAAGACCCAGTTCTTTACCAACGTCAACCATGAGCTCCGGACGCCTCTGACGCTGATGCTCGCTCCCCTGGGTCCGATCATGGACGGCGACATGGGCCGGGTGACCGCGAAGCAGAAAGACACGCTCGCCACGGTCCGCCACAACGGGTTGAAGCTCTTGAAGCTCATCAACAACCTCCTCGATTTGACGAAGCTCGAAGAGGGCAAGATGCGGCTCAAGATCAAGACCGTCGATTTCGTGGATTATATCACGGGCATGCTTGCCTCGGTCCGGCCGCTGGCCGAACGCAAGAACATCCGGCTCTATTTCCAGCATCCCCCGAACGACGTGCTTCTCAGCATCGATCCGGATCATTTCGAGAAGGTCATCTTGAACCTGCTGTCCAACGCCTTGAAATTCACCCCGGAGTCAGGCCGGATCACCGTTTTCATCGAAGAGCAGAAGACGCACGTCACACTCATCGTCGAAGATACGGGCATCGGCATTCCCGACAACATGCGCGAGTCCATTTTCGACCGATTCTCCCAAGTGGACGGTTCCCTCTCCCGGGCCCACGAGGGAACGGGGATCGGATTGTCGCTCGCCAGCGAGATCGTCAAGCTCCATGGCGGTCACATCCGGGTCGAGAGCCAGATGGGAAAAGGCTCCCGGTTCTTCGTCGAGCTCCAGAAGGGCGAGGGACACTTTTCGGAGGGCGTGCTCGACCGCCGCTTGGCTGACGTCCCGGTCAACCTCAAGAGGCGTGCGACCGATACCGAGCCGCCCCGGATCCAGGACATCGTCTCGGATTTCCGCAAGCTTCAGCTCGTGGACCTGGATAAGATCCCGCTCGAGCTCGAGGCCAAAGCTTCGGGCCAGAGCCATCCCTTCCGTCTTCTGGTCGTCGACGATAACCCGGAGATCCTGAGGCTGATGAAGCTCCTCTTGGGCGGGGAGTACGACCTGGAATTCGCCGGCTCGGGAGAAGAAGGCCTGGCTGTCCTCCGGCAGAAAATGCCCGATCTCGTCATCTCCGATGTCATGATGCCCGGCATGGATGGGCACGCCCTCTGCCGCCGGATCAAGGACGATGAAGCCCTCCGTCATATTCCCGTCATCCTGGTGACGGCCCGCTCCGGCGCCGAGATGCTCGAGGAGGGGATCGAAGCCGGAGCGGACGACTACCTCGCCAAGCCGTTCGACTCCGTCGAGCTCAAGGCCCGCGTCCGTTCGCTCCTCCGGATGCGGAAGGCCGAAGCCGACCTCGCCCTCGTCAACCAAAATCTGAAGGTCCGGACCCAGGACCTCGTCGATCGGCAACGGATCCTTTACCTGGCGATGATCAAATCCCTCGTTTCTGCGCTCGAGGCCAAGGACCAGTATACGCGCGATCATTCGACCCGGGTGACGGAAATCTCGCTCGAAATCGGCCGGCATTTCGGGCTTAAGGAGAGGGAGCTCCATGACCTCGAAATGGCCGGGGTTCTCCACGATATCGGCAAGATCGCCCTTCCAGAGAAGATTCTCAACAAGGCCGGTAAGCTGACGGACGACGAGATGGCGCAGATGCGGAAACACCCGGCCATCGGAGAAACCATCCTCAAGCCCGTGGTCGAGTTCGAGATGATCACGAAGATCGTCCGCCACCACCACGAGCGTTATGACGGGTCGGGGTATCCGGACAATCTGAAGGGGCAGGCCATCCCTCTCGGCGCCAGGATCATGGCCGTCGCCGACACATACGACGCGATCACGTCCGACCGTCCCTACCGCCCGGCCGGGACGCACAATTTCGCGGTCAAGGAGATCACCCGATCCTCGGGGACGCAATTCGATCCCGAAGTCATCGAGCATTTTCTCGAGATCGCCAAGGACCTTCCCTCCCTGGGCCAGTGCGTCGCTTCCGAGAAGCCGTCCTGATCAGGCCGGGATCCCTCCTCCGAGGGAGAAAGAAATCGGCGGACGGAAAAAACGGGGGTTGCTGCCGTCAGCGCTTCGGGCCGACCAGAACGAGCCAGGAACGTTCGGGCGCGAGCGTCTCCCGGATGAAGGCGTTCATCTCCGCGAGCGAAAGGACGGCCAGATCGCCGAACAGCCGGCTGAAGTGCTCCGCTCCGAGCCCGAGGGCTTCGAGCTCTCCCAGCGTCGCCGCCCTGCGGCTCTTCGTTTCGTTGGCCCGCAGGAGGTCGGTCCGCGCGAACGCTTTGGCCGCGGAGAGTTCGTCATCCGTGACCCCGGACTCCCACACAATCCGCAGTGCTTCCGTCAGGGCCGCCCGGGCTTCTTCGCGCTTCGCTCCATCCGTTTCGAGGTAAGCCACGAAGAGCCCTCCGTCCTTGAACACCTCGGCTCGGGCATTGACATTGTAGGCCAGCTTCCGTTCGGTGCGAAGGGGCCAGAGCCGCGAGCCGGGGCCGTTCCCGAGCAGGCTTTCGAGGAGGAGGCCCGCGGCATACGTTTTCGGGCTGACGGCGGGAAGAAGGAATCCGACCGAGACGAAGACCTGTGTCGTATCCTTCTCGATGATCGTTTCCCTCTGCGCCGCTTCGGGCCGGGGCGATTCCGGAGCCGGCCGAGCCGATGATGGGGGCCCGGCGGCTTTTCCGGCTTTGAACTTGCCGAAATGCTTCCGCAAGACCGATTCGAGCTCGGCTGCTGGGAGGTCGGAGATCGAGACGAGGATCATGTTCGCCGGCCTGTACCGTTCCTCATAGAACGCCTGGATCTCCCGGGCCCGGATCGCGGCCAGGGCCGCTTTCGTGCCGTAAGCCGATCCCCCATATCCGAGAGGACCGAGGATGGCGTCGAGGAGGGCGATGCGGCCGAGACTCAGGTTGTCGTCGGCTTCGATCTGGCGCTGGTTGTCCATGAAATCCCGGATATGCTGGATCCGGAAACCCGAGAAGAGGGGATCGTCCAGGATTTTGAGGAAGACAGCCAGCGTATCGTCCAGGAATTCGGTCAGGCATTCGAGGTGGATGACGGATTCGTCGCCCCGGCTCGCCATCATGTACCGGGACGATTTCTCCATGAGCTCCTGGACCTTGCTTTCGTCGGGGATTTCGAGCGAAAGACGCGTCGTCAGGTAGGAGAGACCCTCGCGACCCGCCGGATCCGTCTGCCGGCCGCCCCGGATGACGATTTCGAGGACCGTGACGGGTGACGAATCGTCCGTCTCGGTGACGACGGTCAGCCCGTTTTCCCAGACCGCCCGGCGGACGGGATCCTTCTTCTGCGCCCCGCTCGGGCCGGCCAGGGCGAGGACGAGGGCGGTAAGAACGAGGAACTTACGGCTCATGGAATTTTCTTCTTCGGGACGATGGCGATCGTCACGTATTCCGAGCGGCCGAGATACCGGGCGGCCACGTTTCTCAGGTCGGACGAGCTGACCCGGCGGATGCGGCCGAGGTAATCGAACGGCACGTCGCTCGTCCGGAAAAGGAGATGGAGGGCCAGGGAGGAGGCCAACGTCAGGCCGCTCTCCTGGGCCTTGGCGACCTCGAAGGTCAGCTGGTTACGCGCGCCCTCGAGATAATCCGTCGCGACCATCTGCTCCGGCCCGGCGATGTCGTCGCGCGAAAAATTCTCGTTCCGGACCTGACGGAGGAACTGGACGGCGGCGCGCTTCGTCGCCTGGAGCGTCCGGGGCTCGAGGGTCAGGTAGGCCAGGAAGGCCCCTCCGTGCTTGAGGGTCACGTACATCATTCCGGCCGTGTTGACGAGGTCGCGGGCTCCCTTGAGGGGCCGGTAGAGCATGGGATTGATCCCGCGCCCGAGGATCTGGGCCAGGACGTCGCCGCCATACTGGTCCTCGCTGTTATAATCCGGGCCGAGCGTCCCGAGGACGAGATACGCCTCCTGGACGTCGAGCTGTTCCTCGATCTCGACGGCCTTGGGAGGGGGCGCGGGAGGCTCGAAGCGCGAGGGGACGAATTCCGTCCGGGGGACCGGGCCGAAGTGGGTCCGGACCTTGTCTTCCATGTCCTTCAGGACAAAATCCCCGACCACGGCCAGCGACGCGTTCGACGGGACGAAGTAGGTCTTGTAGAACGTCCCGACCGCTTCGACGGTCAGGTTGCGGATGACCTCCGGAGTTCCGATAACCGGACGTCCGTAGGGATGACCCTTGAAGAGATTCTGGTAAAAAAGGAGCGAGGCGTATCGGAAGGGATCGTCCTTGAGCTGAGAGAGCTCCTCCAGGATGACCTCTTTCTCGGCATCGATCTCGGCCTGGTCGAATTTCAGATTGAAGAGGATCTCCCGCTGGTTGTTCAGCCCGAAATCGGCGTTTTCGGCGGGCAGAGTCAGCTCGAACGTGGCCACGTCCTGGCCCGTGTGGGCGTTGAAATATCCCCCCCGCGCCCGGATGTCGCGGGCGACCTCCGAGCCGCTCCGGACCTCGGTTCCGCGGAAGAGGACGTAGTGCTCGAGAAGATGGACGATCCCGTTCGTCGCGTCGGTCTCGTCTTTGGAGCCCGCGTTGACGGCGGCGACGATGTTGACGAGGGGAAGGTTGTGCCGCTCCAGGAGCACGACCTTGAGGCCGTTGTCGAGGGTGAATTCCTTTTCCGTTGGGGCGGGGGATTGGGCCCGGAACGCGGGGAGGGCGCCCGCGGCCGGGATCAGGGCCAGCAGGATGATGAGCCGGAGCGTTTTTCCCACGGAATCGATTGTAGCGGAACATGAGGCTCCACACAACCGAAAGGGCCCGCCGGTTGAAAGGGACGGCCGATCTGGCCTATAGTAGCGGCACAGATGAGGAGGACGACCATGGCCGTGCGAAGGTTCCTGTCCATCGTCTTGTGCCTTTTGCTCATCTCTCTCACCGCCGCGGCGCAGATCGCCCGGCCGCGCGATTTCACGGCCCGGCTCATCGGCCACGCCCACATCGACCTGAGCTGGCTGTGGCGCTGGGAGGAAACCGTCAAGGACGTCGCCGTTCAAACCTTTGCCGGGACGCTGGCCCAGATGTCCCGGATGCCCGGCCTGACGTTCGCCCAAAGCCAGGCCGCCCTCTACGAGGCCATCGAGAAAAGCGATCCCGACCTCTTTCGGTCGATCCGCGCCGCCGTCCGGGAGGGGACCTGGATCCCGGTCGGAGGCATGTGGGTCGAACCCGATTTGAACATGATCGACGGGGAATCGCTCGCCCGGCAGCTCCTTTACGGAAAACGGTATTTCCTGGACACGTTCGGTTTCGACGTCAAAGTCGGCTGGAACCCCGACAGCTTCGGGCATAACTGGCAGCTTCCCCAGATCCTGGCCCGGGCCGGGATCAAATATTACGTCTTCGGCCGGTGCGCTCCCGAGAACACGGTCGCCTTCACCTGGAAGGGCAAAGACGGCTCCGAGATCCTGTCCTACGTGCCCCAGGGCTGGTACAACGTCAGCCTGAAGAACGGCGTCGCCGGCGTCGTCCGCGACGCGGCCAAGATCTCGCCGCTCAAGGATTTCATGATCCTCTATGGGGCGGGAGACCATGGCGGCGGGCCGCGCGACGAGGACCTTCAGGCCATCCGGACATTCCGGAAAGATCGGAATCATCCACGGTTCGAGTTCGTCACGCCCGAAGCCTATTTCCAGATGCTGGAGCGCCAGAAAAGCGCCCTGCCCGTGTTCGCCCAGGAATTGAATTTCACCTTCCCCGCCTGCTACACGACCCAGGCGGAGACCAAGAAGAACAACCGGAGGGGGGAGAATCTTCTCCTGACCGCCGAAAAATTCTCCGCCCTCGCCGCGGCGTCCGGATTCCGCGATTACTATCCGGAGCGGGACCTCGACGAGGCCTGGAAGATCGTCCTGCGCAACCAGTTCCACGACATCCTCGACGGATCGAGCATCGGTCCGGTCTATGACGAAGCCCGAGTTTTCTACCGGGAGGCCTTCGAGCGGGGCCGGAGAGCGCTCGATTTTTCGCTGGAGGCAATCGCCAACGGAATCGACACGCGCGGGGAAGGCCTCCCGCTCGCCGTCTTCAACCCCCTGTTCTGGGAGCGGACCGAACCCGCGTTCTGCGATCTTCCGGCTTCATTCGGGGATCTGCCGGTCAGGATTCTCGACCCGTCCGGGTCCGAAGTCCCGTTCCAGGTCGTCACCCCCGCGGCCCCGACCGGCCGCGCTCCGCGGAGGGTCGTTTTCATTGCCGAAGGGGTGCCGTCCTTCGGATACAAGGTCTATCGGATCGTGCCGGCCGAAACGATGCCGGAATTCGCTTCTTCGGTCTCCGCTGGGCCGGCGTCGCTCGAAAACGAATTTTTCCGGATCGGAGTCGACCCGAAGACGGGCTGGATCGTCTCCCTCAAGGACAAGGCCGCCGTCCGGGAGCTTCTCCGCAGCCCCGCTTTCCTTCAGGCCATTATCGACGAACCCGAAAACATGTCGGCCTGGGAGCTCGGGCTGAAGAACGAAGCCGGAAAGATCGGAGAATCCGGCGCCGAGATCTCCGTGATCGAATCCGGCCCCGTGCGGGCGGTGCTTCGAGTCCGGAGCCCGTTCCGAAGCTCGGCTTTTGTCCAGGATATCGTTCTTTACGGGAAAGTCCCGAGGGTCGATTTCCGTCTGGACATCGACTGGCAGGAGCGGAACCTGATGATCAAGTCCGCTTTCCCGCTCGACATGAAAAACGGCCAGCCCGAGTTCGAGATCCCCTTCGGGTCGATTTCGCGGCCGGCCGACGGCGCGGAGGTCCCCGCGCTCCGCTGGGTGGACGTGAGCGACGATTCCGGGGAGTTCGGCGTCAGCCTGCTCAATGACGGCAAATACGGCTTCGATGTCCGAGAGAACACCCTCCGCCTGTCCGTCGTCCACGGGGCCACGTATCCCGATCCCGAGGCCGACCGGGGGCGGCAGGAGCTTTCGTACGCTCTCGTTCCCCATAAGGGCGGGTGGAAGGACGCCTCGTCCTGGCGCCGGGGCTATGAGTTCAACAACCCCTTGATCGCCAGGGTCGTCCTGGCCCATTCCGGGGCGCTGCCGGCGAGCCGGAGCTTCATCACGGTCGGGCCCGGGAACGTCGTCCTGACCGCGCTCAAAAAGGAGATGGGGTACGCCCAAACCGGCTTGATCCTCCGTTTCTGCGAGCTCGCGGGGAAGGCGACCGAGGCGTCCGTCGAGCTCCCCTGGAATGTGGACGCCTGGGAAACCGACCTGATCGAACGGCCGCGGGCACGTCTCGCCGCGGACGGGAAGACGCTGAAATTCCCTCTCGGACCATACGAGATCAAGACGCTCCGGGTCGTCCCGAAGCGGTGACGATCTGTGCTAGAATAGTCCGGAAGGACGCCCGGATGAAACCCGAACGGAAGGCCCGGATTCTCGTCATCGACGACGAGGCCAACATCCGCAAATCGCTCAAGATGATCCTCGAGTACGAGGGCTACACGTTCTTCGAGGCGGCCGACGGCGAGGAAGGACTCCGGGCGATCGAGGAAACGGTCGGGCTGGACATCGTCCTTCTCGACATCAAGATGCCCGGCGGCCTGGACGGACTGGACGTCCTCCGGGAGATCAAGTCCAAACCCGTTTCTCCCGAGGTCATCATGATTTCGGGGCAGGGGACGATCCAGACGGCCGTCGAGGCGACGAAAAGCGGCGCCTTCGAATTCCTCGAAAAGCCCCTCCACCGGGACCGCGTCCTGCTTTCGATCCGCAACGCCCTGGCCCAAACGAAGCTCCAGCGAGAGAATCTCGACCTGCGGAAGAAGGCCGAGAAGCATTATGAGCTTATCGGGAACCATCCCCTGATGAAAAAGCTCTGGAAAGAGATCCAGACCGCGGCCCCGACGAACGCGACCGTCCTCATCCACGGAGAGAGCGGGACGGGCAAGGAGCTCATCGCCCGGGCGATCCACGCCCAAAGCCTGCGGGCCAAGGAGAGCTTCGTCCAGGTCAATTGCGCGGCGATCCCCGAGGAGCTCATCGAGAGCGAGCTCTTCGGCCACGAGAAAGGCTCGTTCACCGGCGCGACCGAGCGGAAGACGGGCAAGTTCGAACAGGCCGACGGCGGGACGATCTTTCTCGACGAGATCGGGGACATGAGCCTCAAGACGCAGTCCAAGGTCCTCCGCGTCCTGGAAGAGGGGGAGATCCAGAGGGTCGGCTCCAGCCGGGTCCAGAAGGTTGACGTCCGGGTCATCGCCGCGACAAACAAAGATCTCCGGGCGGAGATCGAGAAGCAGACGTTCCGCGAGGACCTCTATTTCCGGTTGAACGTCGTCCCCATCCGCTCCGCGGCATTGCGGGAGAAGAAAGAGGACATTCCGCTTCTAATCGACTACTTCTCCCGGAATTTCGCCGAGGAGAACAATTTCCGGCTCCGGACGTTCTCTCCGGAGGCGGTCGAGGCCATGGTCCGCAGCCCCTGGAAGGGGAACGTCCGCGAGCTCAAGAACCTCGTCGAGCGGCTGCTCATCATGAGCGGCAAGGAGAGGATCGAGAGACAAGACCTCCCGGAGGCTTTAAGCGGAGCACGCGAGGTCAGGATCCCCGAAACGTCTAACGCCAAGACGCTCAAGGATTTCCGCGACCTGGCAGAGAAAGATTTCCTGTTGGCCAAGCTCGAGGAGAACGGCTGGAACATCAGTCAGACGGCCCGGGAGATCGACACGCCGCGCAGCAATCTTTACAAAAAGCTCGAACAGTATGGTATAAAAATAACGGCCGGAGTGGGCGAGGCGGTTGCTCCACCCTCCGAGGAGGAGTAGGGGAAGAACGTCCGAACTCCGCTGGGCAGGATGGTCGCCGACGGCGACACTCGTGCCTTTTCGTGTCATCGGCCCAGGTCTTCCTCATATCTCCTTAGGGAGGCGGGACAATGCCGGTTTCTGAATCAAATTCCAGGAAACGTCCCCCCTTATGGTCTCTCGTCGTTCCGCTCATGATCGTTCTTGCGATCGCGCTCGATTCCGGCCGCGCCGAAACGGCCGGGGAATCCATGAGCTTCGCGGCCTTCACGGACACCCATGTCGGTCAGCGCACCCGCAACGACAAATGGGGTTATGCGGACTATCTCGACCGTTTGGCCCAGGACATCATGGACAACACCCTGCCGTGCGAGTTCGTCGTCCATCTCGGGGATGGGTCCAACGACAACACGGCGTTCGTCAATGGGGTGGGATTGCCGGAGTCCATGAACTCGACCAAGAACAATTTCAAGGCGTTTCTCGTGTCTCATCTGAACCTGCCCTTTCACTATGTCGGAGGGAACATCGATCTCGTGGATTACAGCGACGGGCCCGGCCTGCCCCGGCACGATGATGATCCGTTTGAGCTCTTGAGGACCTACGTCAACGAAACGGAGCTCAACCACTATCCGTATGCGATGATGCGGAATGGAATCCTTTTTCTCGCTCTGCCGGAGATGGCTTACGAGATGTGGACGCCGCCGGCCATTTATGAATGGGTCCGCTTCATGACGACCCGCTATCATGACTCGACGACGATCATCTTTTCGCATCAAGCCATCGAGGATACGACTCCGCATGACGGCAATCCGGCCTCGTCTTATCGGGGCAAGCAGGATCAGGCGTGGTGGGCGGGTCTCTTCCGGGACAACCCTCAGGTCAAATTGTGGATCCATGGACACAACCACATGCCCGGATGGTACCAGGGCAGCCAAAGCAGCGGCTGGAGCCGCCCCGTCCAATCGTTCGGACACGAGATGGCCTTCTCGGCTCCCTATCCGCAGATGGATTGGGGTAACTATGTCGAGGAGGACACGATCGTCCTCTATACGATCTCCGCGACTGGCGTGACGACGAGGGCCTGGGAAAACAACGGCGCCGGCGGGCATTGGGTCTCCGGCGCCGATCTCACCTGGAAGGTTCCGACAACCTACGATCCGCGGGCCGAGGACTGGTACGCGTTCCCGGCCCTGATCCAGGACGGCGAAACCCAGCAGACCGACATGAAGGTGCTGTCCTCGAAAATCACCCTTGAGCTCGCCGGAACGGAGCCCATGGAGCTGTTCTGCGATCCCAAGCTCGAAACCAAGGGATCCCATGTCAATGAGAACATCCTAGGGTTCGATGACGATCTCGACTCGAAAGTCACGCCGCGAACGCCCGGGATGACCGTCGCCGGCCCCGCGACGCTGACGTTTCCTCCGAAGCATGAATGGGACCAGTACTGTCATGACGGAAGAGGCGGCCCGCCTTTCCGGTTATTCCCCGTGGGCACGATCGCCGCGGCCGCGCCGGGGGCGTCTTATACTGTGACGATGACGGCCAGGTCGGGATCCGGAAAAGGCACGATCAACGTGACGGCGAGCTGCAGTGATTGGAGCGCGAAATCCCAGTACAGCACGCTTTCCGGAAGCCCGATCCGGGTGATTTCGCACACCTTCGGGACGAGCTACGAAACGGTCTCTGGCACATTCGTCATCCCCCGAGACGAAAACGCCTGGTTCCTCCAGGGGATTCTGGAATTCGCCGACGCGACCGATTACGATGTCTCGTATTTCAGCGTCAAGCGAACGGCGACATCCGACATAACCGATGATTTCCGGATGACTTTAAGCGGTCGCCCGTATGCCGTCGGCGGACCGCTCCGGCGCTTCGAGACTAAAGATTTCCCCATCAATCCCATCGATCTTGCGGACGGCGACGGCAGGATCATCTTCAAAGCTTCGATCGGCGGAAACCGTTATGGGATCGCCCAGCTGGTCTATCATGCGCCTCTCCTGATGGGCCGGGACGCCCGGTACAAGGTGAACAGAGTCGTAGGAAACACTTACGACCTCACCCTCACCGCGAAGCTCTCCGGCTATTCGAACACGTTCAAAATGTTCCCGTTCAGCACTAAATACGGCGGCGTCGAGATCTGGGCGGACGATGGCTCGGCTGAAAACCACGTCAGCAAAAACCAAAACCGGTGGGTCGCCTGCGCCGCGGCCGGCGGAAAGAACGTCCGGATCACCTATCCCGTACCAGCGTCCGTCCTCGATCGAGAATAAAGAACGGGGCGACGCAACACTATGTCCCCGAATTATTTTCCTTGAATTATATGAAAAAATGGAAAATCGGGCATAGGATACCGTCCCCGGTTGAATTCATTTGACGAAGCGGCTACACGAAGCCCGCGCAGTATGGTATAAAAATAACGGCCGGAGTGGGCGAGGCGGTTGCTCCTACCTCCGATGAGGAGTAGGGGAGGAAAGTCCGAACTCCGCAGGGCAGGATGGTCGCCAACGGCGACTCCGGGCGACCGGGGGACAGTGCCACAGAAAACACACCGCCCGCGAGGGCAAGGGTGAAAAGGCGAGGTAAGAGCTCACCGCCCTGGTGGCGACATCAGGGGCACGGCAAACCCCATCCGGAGCAAGGCCAAACGAGCCCCCCATGGGACGGCCCGTCCCGGGGGCGGGTCGGCCGCTCGAGCCCGCGGGCAACCGCGGGCCCAGACAAATAACCGCCCCCGCTTCGCGGGAACAGAATTCGGCTTACGTCCCGCTCCGGCCGTTTCCTTAAACTCAGTGCGACGGGGAACACCTCGGCGTAAAAATATCCTGTTGAATTCTAATTGGGATGCTGTTAAAATCGCCTCCATCACGATTAAATGAAGAGAGGTTGCCGGTGCGGTTGAATTCGTGCGCGCTTCGCCGTGCGGAGTATTGCGACCGTAAAATGAACATTCGCCTATGAGCCTAAAAACGATTAAAGGAAGGAAGAGCTGTTCTTAAATCGCGGGAGCACGTCCTGCGAAACAGTACAAATCGACTTAGCTGGCCTGCTTTTCAGGCCGTCCGGCCCTGGAATTATCGTTATATCCGAGGTTCGCAGGCTGGCACGAATCCGGCATATGTCCAGGCATGCGCGGTCCCAAGTCGAGCTATACCGGCAGCTAGGAATTTAAAATCGTTGAATTTCCCGGCGCGCCGAAGAAATGAAAGGTCAGGGAATGATTGGAAATAAAAAGGGAGAGCCAAAACCTTCGGCGAAGCCGATTTCGATCAATGATCGGAATCGCCTCGATAAAGCAGGTCTTTTTCCGGATTCGGAATTCCCAAAGGAGGCATGAGGTGAACAAAAGGAAATTGTTGTTTTTAGTCGCCGCTTTCTTGATTATCTCCGCCATCCCTTCGGGGGTGGGCCAGGCGCTGGCCCAAAGCGAGCAGAGCACGGCTCAGACCAGGGCGATGAAAATCCGGACACGTCTCATGAGCTTCACCCCCGCCCAGAGGATCGCGGCGGCAGAGCGCTCTCGGGCGAAAGGCGCGCTCCCCGGAAAAGCCGGCCTGACCGCCGCCCAGAAGACCGCCGCGGCCGATCCCGGCGGTATTCCCCACTATTTCGGACCCTACGCGAATTACGCCAACAGCCCGATGCCCAAGGGAAGCGTCGCCAATGTCACGATGACGAGCGGAGGCCTGCGCTACACTCCGACGCCGACGGTGACGATCACCGACGCTTATGGCACCGGAACCGGCGCCACGGCCGCCGCGATTGTCACCGGGGGAGTCATTGCCAGCATCTCGGTCACTAACGGCGGAACGGGATATACGGCGCCCGTCGTGGCGATCGCCGATGCGACCGGATCGGGCGCCACTGCGAACGCGACGATAGGCGGAACGCTGACCGGCGGCATAAGGAAGTTCGTGAACTCTGTGCCGCTTCTCGGACCCGGGGGCGCGAACAACCTCGGGCAGTACCTGCCCGTTGCCGTCCCGGATACGACAACGTACCCCGGATCCGATTATTACGAGATCGAGCTCCGTGAATACAGCGAGAAGATGCATTCCGACCTCCCCGCGACGAGAATGCGCGGCTATGTCCAGGTCAAGAACGGCGCGGACGTCGCGCCGATCCATTTCCTGGGCCCTGTGATCGTCGCCACACGCGACATGCCCGTGCGGATCAAGTTCACGAACAAGCTGCCCACGGGAGCGGGGGGCGACCTCTTCCTCCCGGTCGATACCACCGTTATGGGGTCCGGGAAAGCCCCCGATGGGTCCAACTACCCGCAGAACAGAGCCACAATCCATAACCACGGCAACAACACCGTTTGGATCAGCGACGGCACGCCGCACCAATGGGTCACGCCGGCCGGAGAAGCGACCGCGTATCCCAAAGGTGTCAGCGCGGTGAATGTCCCCGATATGCCCGATCCCGGCCCCGGAGCTCTGACGTTCTACTATACGAACCAGCAGAGCGCGAGGCTCATGTTTTATCATGACCATGCCTATGGGATCACCCGGCTCAATGTCATGGCCGGCGAAGCGGCCGGATATCTTATCACCGACCAGGTCGAACAGGACATGATCAATGGGACGAACCTGTCCGGGGTCAATCCGGGCCTCCTCAAGGTTCTCCCCGGCGTTGGGATTCCCTTGGTCATCCAGGACAGAACATTCGTCGACGCGACCACGATCCCCGCCCAGGATCCGACGTGGAATTCGGGAACGGGCCCGCGCGGCGCGAACGGGAAGATCACGACGGCCGTTACGGGCGACCTGTGGTACCCCCACGTGTACATGCCGAACCAGAATCCATGGGACATTTCAGGGATGAACGCCTTCGGCCGCTGGGTCTACGGCCCCTGGTTCTGGCCTCCGGCGACGGTTACCTTCGGCCCGATCCCGAATCCCTATTACGATCCGATCAACGCCCCGTGGGAGCCGCCCCAAATGCCCAGCGTGCCGAATCCCTCGGCCCCGGCGGAAGCGTTCGTGGACACTCCGATCGTGAACGGAACGGCCTATCCTTACCTCAGCGTGGAACCGAAAGCCTACCGGTTCCGCATCCTGAACGCGGCCAATGACCGCTTCTGGAACCTGCAGCTCTACAAGGCGGACCCGGCCGTCGTGACTGCCGACGGCCGGACTCTGACCGAGGTCAAAATGACCCCGGCCTGTAACTGCACGAACTTGCCGCCCGGCTGGCCGCAGGACGGTCGGGCGGGCGGAGTGCCCGATCCGACGATGCTCGGACCGACCATGGTCCAGATCGGAACCGAAGGCGGCTTCCTTCCCGCCCCCGTTGTTCTGCCGACCCTGCCGATCAATTGGAATATGGACCAGACGAATTTCGATATGGGGGTCGTCAATCAAGGAACGCTCATCCTCGGCCCGGCGGAAAGGGCGGACATCCTCGTCGACTTCTCCGCCTTTGCCGGGCAAACCCTGATTCTCTACAACGACGCCCCGGCGCCGTTTCCGGCCATCGACGCCCGGTACGATTATTACACGGGAAAGCCGGATCAATTGGATATGGGAGGCTCTCCGACTGTCTACCCGGGTTACGGTCCCAACACCCGGACGATCATGCAGATCCGGGTGGGAACGACCGTTTCGACGCCATCGACGCTCGACCTTCCAACGCTCGAGGGGGTCTTCGCCAAAACGGCAGCGAAGCGGGGTGTCTTCGAAGTGTCCCAGGACACGATCATCGTTCCAGACGCGAATTACAACAGTGCCTACAATGCATCGTTCCCCGTGGATCAGTACGCCCGGATCTACGATTTCTCCAAAACATTTCAGACCGTGGCCGGCAATCTGGTGACGTTCCCCTTCGAGCCGAAAGCCAGCCACGACGAAATGGGAGCGACGTACGACACCGACTATGGACGGATGATGGCGATCCTAGGGGTCGAGATCGGGAACACCACGGCCGGAACCCAACAATTCATCCTTTATCCCTTTGCCAGCCCTCCCGTCGAGCTCATCAAGGGCACGATCTACGGGACGCCCATCGGAGCCCTCGGGGACGGGACGCAGTTCTGGAAGATCACCCATAACGGCGTGGACACGCACACGCTCCACACCCATTTGTTCAACATGCAGCTCATCAATCGGGTCGCTTGGGATAATGCCTTGAGGCTGCCCGATCCGAACGAGCTGGGCTGGAAAGAGACGTTAAGGATCAATCCTCTTCAGGATACGATTGTCGCCCTTCGGCCGATCATTCCCGTCGGAGTCCCCTTCAAGGTCCCGAACAGCCAACGTCCGATCGATCCGACGAAACCGGTCGGCACGATGTTGGACCCACCGGCCGTGACAGGATGGATGACACCGGATGGGACTCCGACCACGGTCATCAACCAAATGGTCAATTACGGCTGGGAATACGTCTTCCACTGCCATCTCCTGGCCCATGAGGAGATGGACATGATGCATTCGATGGGGTACGCGGTGGCGCCGGATCCGCCCGTCTTCCCGGCGGTGACAGTCGTTGCCGGTCCTCCAGCGGGGATTAGAGTGACCTGGGGTGATAGATCGAATAATGAAACAGGCTTCATTGTTCAACGGGCCACGGATTCCGGGTTTACGGCGAATTTTACCCAGATGACCGTGGGGCCGAACGTCACAACCTACATGGATACGACGGCAACGGGAGGAACGACCCTTTACTACCGGATTTTGGCGGTCAACACGGTCGGAAGCTCCATCGTTGGATTCCCCCAAATGTCGGCATATTCCGTCCCTTCCACCGTCGTCTCGAATTCCGCGCCATCCCTTCAAATCGGCCGAACGTCGTTGAATTTTGCCTCAAAGATCGACGGCGATACGACGCCGCCCCAAGCCGTAAACATCAGAAACGGGAGCGGCGGGACGCTGAGCTGGACGACAGCCTCCAACCGGACTTGGCTGGCCGTCACGCCCGCCTCGGGCACGCAAAGCGGAAAACTGACGATCAGCGTTCTCCCCGCCGGGCTTGTACCCGGTGTTTATACTGGGACGATCACCATCACGGCCCCGGGCGCGATCGGCTCGCCGGGGACCATCACAGTCAGGCTGACGGTTTATCCAAAAGATGTAGTCGCCGCGCCCCAGGGAGTTCTTGCCACTCCGGCCCCGGCTCCCGCTCCAGCTATAGGCGCTCAAGCTGCGGCGGCGCCAACCGCTTACTCTGGGAACATCCCCGTCACGGGCTGGGCCCTTGATGACATCGCCGTCGCTTCGGTCAAGATCTGGCGCGACTCCGTCGCGGGTGAGCCCAACGGTTTGGTCTTCATCGGCAACGCTACCTTCGTCGAAGGAGTCCGCCCCGATATCGAGGCGGCCTATCCGAATCATCCGCTGAACCAGCGGGCGGGTTGGGGGTATATGCTCCTGTCCAATGCCCTCCCCAATGGTGGTAACGGGACTTTTGTTCTCCATGCCATCGCCGAGGATCAGGGTGGCCTCCAGACCGAGCTTGGCAAGGTCACGATCACGGTTAACAATCAGGATTCGGAGTTGCCCTTCGGAACGATCGATACACCCGGCCAGGGAGGGACCGTTTCCAGCGCGAGTTACGTGAACTTCGGCTGGGCCTTGACCGCGATGCCGCACATGATCCCCTTTGACGGATCGACGATCACCGTTTTCGTGGACGGCGTGCCCCTGGGTCACCCAACCTACAATCAGTTCCGAGCGGATGTCGCCGCCCAGTTCCCCGGATTGGCCAACAGCAACGGCGCAGTCGGATACTACTACCTGAATCCAGCGTTGATCGGAGACGGACTCCACACCATCGCCTGGACCGTAACGGACAACGATGGCTACGCCAGCGGGATCGGCAGCCGATTTTTTGAAGTTCTTCTATCGGGGAGTCCTGCCCCCGAGCCCGGGAGCGGAACGGCGGCTATCTCTCTCAGCGTTTTGAACGGCTACAGGTCCAGCTCCTCCGCCGGAGCGACGTTCCGCCGCGGATTCGATCTCAAGAAAGCCGGCGAAGCCCTCGCTGCGCACGGAGACGGGATCCTTCGGATCACGGTCGAAGAAGCGGACCGGCTTGAGCTCCAGCTCGGGCCGGTGGCAGCGAAGAGCAAGAGCTTGGCGGGTTACCAGATCGTTCGCGGGGAGTTGAGGAAACTTCCTGTAGGTTCGACTTTAGACCGCGAAAGCGGGACCTTTTACTGGCAGCTCGGCCCCGGATTTCTGAAAGACTACGATTTCGTCTTCGTTGATGAAACCGCTAGAACGAAGTCGCTGGTCAGAGTGACGGTCATCCCGAAGCGGGCGAATGTCTTGAAACAGAGGTAAAATCGGGAGCATTAAACTCCGAACCTTATGAGCGGAATCTTCGGCCTCTTCCATCGCCAAGGGGCGCCGGTCGAACCGGTTGCTTTGAAGGCGATGGAAGAGGCCATGGCAGGCTGGGGACCTGATGGTCATGGCCTGTGGAATGACGGCCCTGCCGGCTTGGGGCAGATGTTGCTCTACAACGCTCCGGAAGCTCTTCACGAGCGCCAGCCTCGCTGGCTTCAGGAGCAGAAAATCGGCTTCACGGCCGAAGCCCGGATCGACAACCGGGACGAGCTGTGCGACGTGTTCGGGATCTCTGGCGTTGATCGGCCTCTCATTCCTGACGGTGATTTAATCCTCAAATCTTACTTCAAGTGGGGCGAGGATTGTCCTGATCGTATTTTGGGAGACTGGTCCTTTGCCGTATGGCGTCCGGAGGCGCGCCGCCTCTTCCTCGCCCGCGACCATCACGGCAACACCTCTCTCTATTACTTCTGCGATGGAAGCACTTTCGCTTTTGCCTCGAGTAAAAAAGCCCTCCTAGCCCTACCGCAAGTTCCCCGCACGCTCAACGAGCTGAAAATAGCGCAGATTCTGGTTTCCTGGCCCGGGGACGGAGTTCAGACCGTGTATGAGGCGATCCACCGTCTTCCTCCCTCGCACACCCTGACGATCACTTCAGAAGGATTTACAAAGCGCCGCTATTGGTTTCTTGAAGACACCCCGATGCTCCCCCCGAGTTCGGATGAAGCTTTCGTCGAGGGATTTCTCGACGTCTATACGGCGGCCGTGCGATCTCGCCTGCGAAGCTACCGCCCCGTGGGCGCGACTCTGAGCGGCGGGCTCGATTCCGGATCGGTCACCGCTGTCGCGGCCAGGGAACTCAAAGCTGAGAATCGACGTTTGCCTGCCTTCACGTCCGTTCCCCTTTACGATGTCGAAAAAACCGTGGCAAGAAACCGATTTGGAAACGAAGGCGCCTTCTCCAAAGCCATGGCCGATTTCGCCGGGAATGTCGATCATACCCTCCTCCGATCCGAGAGCGTGAGCCCTTTATCCGGTATCCGACGCATGCTGGATATCCATGGTTCCCCAGTTCATGCGGCCGGAAACCAATACTGGATCAGCGATCTCATGGAGACGGCCCGGAACCGAGGCATCGGGGCCTTGCTCACCGGACAGGGCGGAAATGGGACCGTTTCTTGGGCCGGCTGGAATGGCCATCCGCGCTTGACAGCCCTCTTTCGCGAGCGGGATTATGGGAATATCCTCAAGCAAAAGATCGTTCGCCCTCTTCTGCCCGCTCCGCTGATCCGGCGTATCAAGATTCGGCAAAGAACAGGCTCATGGAAGCTTAGCGAACAACCATGGCTGGCCTACTCGGCTATTCACCACGACTTTGCCCGAAGAATCGATCTGGCCTCTCGCATGGCGGAGGCGGGCCACGACCCATTTTTCCTCGACGAATGGCCGGATGGGCGTAAAGCGCGATGGGCGATCATTAAACCCGGGCGGAGCACCGGCGGCGCGGCATGGGCCGAAATCGGCGCCGGTTTCGATATCGAAGCGCGGGATCCGACCTTGGATAAACGCGTGATGGAGTACTGCCTCGGCTTGCCAGAGAAGATTTTCCACGTTGAGGGAGCGATCGGACGCGGGCTCATCCGCCGAGCCATGATCGGATATCTACCCGATCAAGTGAGGCTGAACCGGCGCCGCGGCCTACAAGGGGCGGATATCGGAGGACGGATTAAGCGCGAAACGTCCGAAGTGCATTACATTTTGGATCAACTTGCGGCTTCTCCGTATATCGCCCAGGTCCTGGATTTGGAGCATATGGCGATAGCCCTTCGTTCGATCGAAACCCGAATCGACGAGAATTCAACCAGGAACGCGGGCTCGGTTTTGCTACGCGGTCTGGCCACTGGAATATTTCTAGCCAAACAAGAAAAGTGTATAATCAATTCCTAAATCAAAGAGAAAGGAGGATGTTGTATGGAAGCGAAAAAAAGGGAAGCGATTGTGCTGAATGAAGTCGAGGAAACTCCCCGTCCTGATTCAAAACGGCCCTGGCATGCTCCTGAAATGCACAAGAGCTTGATTCAGGAAACGACAAAAAGCGGGACCGGACTTGCTGACGATGGCGCAACCTTAGCTTCTACGGTCGTCTGAGACGAATCTAGCGCCTGCGATTAAAAATCCTCCATTAGGCTTCAAGAGAGCCTAAGGGAGGCAGTCTAAGAATACGCTGAATGAGATGGGGGATTTGCAAAACGAAAAGCAGGAGATTTGCTACAGAGCGTATGGGCTGAATTTTCTTTCGGAATTACCTCTTTCCGAGTTGCCTTCTGAGCCGGGCAAACCCGATGTCATCATCCGCTATGGCATCGTCCCCGAAGAATTGTCTCCTCCCCGCAACGAAGGCGTACTCTATCAAGCAACGGAGAATCAATTTCTGCTCAAACTCAACGGCATTGGCCGCTACTTGGTCCAAGGCGGCCGAGAAATCATCGTCGATCGAGCGGTCGGGTCAAACGATGACGAAGTCCGGCTTTTTTTGCTGGGTTCCTGCCTGGGCGTGTTGCTCCACCAGCGCGGCATTCTCGCCCTCCACGCCAGTGGCGTTCGGACCGACCAGGGTGCCATATTATTCGCCGGAACATCAGGCAATGGAAAATCCACCCTATTGGCGTCCTTCGTCCGGCGTGGATATCAGATGATCGCCGACGATATCGCCGGGATCGTTCTCGACCCGGCATGTCGCCCAATGGTTCTGCCCGGCTATCCGCAAATCAAGATCTGGACCGATGCCGCGGAACGATTGGGCGTGTCCAAGGAGAGCCTGCGCCGGCTCCGCCCGCGATTCGAGAAATTCGCCATGAGCTCCGTATCCGGGATTGCCGATGTCCCCTTGCCTCTGGGCACCATCTACACCCTCCACATTCATAATGAAGCGGATATTCGGATCGAAGCTCTCGAGGGCAGTGCTCGCTTCGCAGCCGTCCGTCAAAGTACTTTTCGGGAGAGTTTTCTGGATATCCTGGGCACGCGGCCGGCTCATTTCCGGTTGGTTGCGGCGGTCGCAAACACTGCGCGCTTATCCCGAGTCTTCAGGCCACGATACTCCTTCACAGTCGAAGGGATCGCCGATATGATCGAAAAGGATTGGGCCTGATTGGGCAGGGGGATCATCTGGCTGGCATCTTATCCCAAATCGGGAAACACTTGGTTGCGCGTCTTCCTGACCAACTATTTGCGGAATGGCGCCGAGCCCGCCGATATCAATGAACTTGACAGCCGCCTAATCGCCAGCGCCCGACTCGCTTTCGATGAGGCTGCTGGTGTAGAAGCTTCCGATCTGACGGCCGAGGAAATCGATCGATACCGGCCCGCCGTCTATGCCCAAATGGCGACGCAGAACGCTGAACTTCTTTATCTCAAAGTTCACGATGCTTACACTTGCAACATAAGCGGAGAGCCGATTTTCCCAAGATGCGCGACGCATGGCGTCATTTACCTCATCCGCAATCCTTTGGACGTGGCCGTTTCATTCGCTCATCACTCGGGTGTTTCGACGGAAGAGATTCTTTCGCGACTCTGTCGGGAAGATTATTGTTTCGCGGGCCGGCCTGAAAGGCTCCACGATCAATTGCGCCAGAAGCTCTTGTCCTGGAGCGGGCACGTTCGCAGCTGGGTCGACGAATCCGGACTAAGAATTCACGTGACGCGCTATGAGGACATGGTTTGCGACCCAGTCCCGGCCTTCACAGCGATCGTCCGCTTCGCCGGCCTGGACTACGAGCCAGCCCGTTTAACCAAGGCCCTTGATTTCTCGAGCTTCGGCCGACTTCAGGCGAAGGAGCGCGAAACCTCGTTCCGCGAGCGCAGCCCGCATTCCAAAGCTTTTTTCCGAAAGGGCAAGGTCGGGGATTGGCGCGATGTCCTGACCGAAGAGCAAGCGGACCTTCTCATCGAAGCTCACAAGGACGTTATGCTCCGCTTCGGTTATCTGACCCCCGAGGGAAAACCTGTTTATTAACCGTCACCGCTATATTGAGGATGTACGTCATGCCTGAGAACGAATCGAAGCTCACTCTCGACACGGTCGTCGCCCAAGCCGAAGACGTCTACAGCGCCGGCGTAGGAAGAGACATCGTGATGATGCGCTTGGAAAGTGGGGCGTATTACGATTCCGACGAGATTGGGGCCGAAATCTGGAAAATGATGGCCGTGCCCATTTCCGTCCGCGTCCTATGCGATCGCCTCATGGAAATTTATGACGTGTCTCCCGACAGGTGCCACGAAGACGTCTTGGGATTTTTAGGCAAGGCCTTCGAAGAAGGAACCATTCGCATTGTCTAGCGAAATCCTGGCTAAACTCCGGACGCGCTCCTGGACCGAACGACTTTTGCTTTTCGAAGCGTCCGGATTTTTAGCTCTGTCCCGGATGGCAATCTGGATCGTTCCGTTCCGCCGGATCGCCTCTGTTCTCGGTCGGCCTATGTCCGAATCTCCGGGCGGCGTCGAATCCCGGCGGGAATTCCATGCCCGGCAGGTCGGTTGGGCTGTTCGGGCCGTCGCCCGGCGCACCCCCTGGAAGAACAATTGCCTCGTCCAGGCCCTCGCCGCAAAAATCATGCTCCGCCGGCGCGGAATCGCCAGTACGGTCTATCTTGGCGTTGCAAAGGAAAGCGGCAAGGAGTTGAACGCCCATGCCTGGCTGCGGAGCGGGGACGTGATCCTGACCGGAAAGCGGAAAAGCGGCGAATTCACCGTTCTCTCGACCTTTTCCGAGAGACGACCGGGATCGCTGGATTAGGCTCAAGGGGAGGGGATCTACCCGCTTCGGATCGGTCTTACCCGAGCTCCGGATCTGGCACGATTCTTGGTTAAATAATCCTCCGAGCGAATATGATCCGCGGAGGAAGCCGATTTGACTCCGGGCAAAAGGGAAAACGATATGACAGGCCGGCCGGGCCAATCGCTCAATAGGTGGGGGCTAAGGGCGATTGTTTCAACCGCCCCCCCTTGGAGGACCGTGAAAAGAATCGATATTGCCTGAAGCGAATTCGGTCTTACTCTCCTAGAGTCCGATCTGTCATCCAGAAGGCGCATATTTCTTTCCTGGAAATGCTTTTTTCCTGCCGGACAGGACGAAATCCCGTTTTATGGAGACTCGTTTCGCCTGCTCCGCGTCTTCGCCCCCACTCATAAATTATCGGGATATTTAGTTGTTCCTTGCTGGCATGTTTCTTGATATAAATAATTCTCGGGAGTAACAAGCCTCGTTGAGCCCTCATTCCTAGGAATTCGAACATGGTTAAACTGAAGAGAATCCATCGGGTTATCCTCCTCGGGCTGCTTGTCATCGGTGCCTTTCTTGCCGGCAGCATCCTCAACCGCCCCGATGCGGGTTTATCGACGTCCGGTGGAAAAGATTTCCTCCTTGAAGGAAATCGCGCGGATGCCGAACAGGATCCCGACCTTACGTCGTGGCCTCCGGGTTCGGTCTTCATCGGCCGGTCGCGACGCGATATGATCGGCATCCAATCGGCGCCCGTTGGGATCGAAGCCATCTCCCACACCTTCCGCTTCCTGGGCCGTGTCGCCGCCGACGAAACCCGGCTCTATATCATCAACGCCGCCGTCGACGGATGGATCACGTCCACTTCTCCGGTTGCGACAGGGAGCTATGTCAGGAAAAACGACGTGCTTGCGGGATTCTACAGCCCCGAATTCCTGACCGCGGCTCAAAATCTCTTCTTCACCTTGAACGCCAGGGACCAGTTCCTGGCGATGGGAGACGCGACCGAAGCCCGAAAACAGCAGCTCACACAATTCATCATCGAGCTAAAAAGATTCCAGGACGGCTTGAGGAAATTGGGAATGGGGGACCCGCAGATCGAGAAGATGACGCAATCCCGCGAATGGAAAGAAAACGTCGAAATTGTTTCGCCGACCGACGGGTTCATCCTCTCCCGGAGCGTTTCCGACGGCCTCCGGTTCACCCAAGGGACCGAGCTTTTCAGAGTCGCCGATCTGAGCCGGATCTGGATCTTCGCCGACGTATATGAGCAGGAGGCTCAATACCTCAAACCCGGCGCGGCGGCGGCCGTTCTTCTGCCGTATCAGAAAAAAGATTTCCGGGCGAACGTCAGCAACATCCTTCCCGAATTCGACGCCTCGACTCGGACCCTCAAGGTCCGCTTGGAGGCGGACAATCCCGGATTCGTCCTTCGGCCCGGGATGTTCGCCGACGTCGAGATGCCCGTCACCCTGCCCCCGGCCTTGACCGTTCCTTCCGGGGCTATCCTCTATACCGGGGTCCGATCGGTCGTCTATGTGGACGCCGGCAACGGCGTCTACGTGCCCCGGACCGTCGAGACGGGCTGGCGCCTCGGCGACCGGGTCGAGATCACGGACGGGCTGCGGCCCGGAGAGCGGATCGTCCTGGCCGGAAACTTTTTCGTCGATTCTGAAAGCCGGCTCCAGGCCGCGGCCCAGGGGATCTACGGAGCCGCGGGCGTCGATCCGGTCAGCGGCGAGGCCGTGGACGAAGCCAAGGCTGCCGCCGCGGGGCTGACCAGCGTCCATCAGGGAAAGACGTTCTCCTTCGCTACACCGGAGAACAAGGCGCGCTTCGATCGGGACCCGGCTTTTTTCGTCAAGCCGCCGGCCGGAAAGCGGGAAGATCTCGCCCCATGAGGCGTTCGGCGATTCCGGAATGATCGACCGCATCATCGATTTCTCCGTCCATAACAGGCTCATCGTCTTCGCCTTGGTCGCTTTCGCCGTCGTGGCCGGCTGGTGGTCGATGCAGACCGTCCCTCTGGATGCGCTTCCCGATCTCAGCGACACTCAGGTCATCGTCTATTCGCGCTGGGACCGCAGTCCCGACATCATCGAGGACCAGGTCACGTATCCGATCGTGACGTCGATGCTCGGGGCCCCCGCGGTCAGAAGCGTGCGGGGATTCTCGGACTTCGGCTACTCGTTCGTCTACGTCATCTTCGAGGATGGGACGGACATTTACTGGGCCCGCTCGAGGACGCTTGAGTCCCTGTCCGGGGTCCTATCCCGCCTCCCTGAAGGTGTTAAAACCGAGCTCGGTCCGGACGCCACGGCCTTGGGTTGGGTCTACCAATACGCCCTCGTCGACACGACCGGGGAGCGGAGCCTGGCCGATCTGCGGGCCTATCAGGATTGGACCCTCCGCTACTACCTGAAATCCGTTTCGGGGGTCGCCGAAGTGGCCCCGGTCGGGGGCTTCCAAAGACAGTATCAAGTGAATCTCGATCCCATTCGTCTCCAGGCCTACGGTCTTTCGATCAAGCGCGTCGTCGAGGCGATCCAGGAAGGGAACGTCGAAGTCGGGGCGCGCCTGATCGAGTTCGGAGGGACCGAGTATATGATCCGGGGACGCGGCTACGCGCGCTCCCTCGCCGATTTCGAGAACATCGTCCTGGCGGCGAGCGAGAGCGGCACGCCGATCCGCATCAAAGATGTCGGCCGGGTCGTCCTCGGTCCCGAGATCCGGCGGGGGATCGCGGAGCTGGACGGGGAAGGGGAGGTCGTCTCCGGGATCGTCATTATGCGGAACGGCCAGAACGCCCTCGAGGTCATCGGCCGCGTCAAGGCCAAGATCAGGGAGATCGAGCCCGGGCTGCCTCCCGGCGTCAAGATCGTCCCGGTCTACGACCGGTCGGAGCTCATCCTTCGCTCTATTAGCACGCTCAAGTCGACGCTCTTCGAGGTCATCCTGACGGTCGTCTTCATCATCCTGCTCTTCCTCTGGCACGTCCCGAGCGCCCTCATCCCCGTGATCACGATTCCCGTCGCCGTCCTCATTTCCTTCATTCCGTTCCGGATGCTCGGCATTTCCGCCAATATCATGTCCTTGGGGGGCATCGCCATCGCCATCGGGACGCTCGTCGACGCGGCCATCGTGGTCGTCGAACAGACCCACAAGCACCTCGAGGAATGGGAGCGAACGGGCCGGAAAGAGGACGAGCGGACGGTCATCGTCCGTGCGATCAAGCAGGTCGCGGGTCCCAGCTTCTTCGCCCTTTTGGTGATCGGCGTCTCGTTCCTTCCCATTCTGACGCTCGAAGCGGAAGAGGGGCGCCTGTTCAAACCCCTGGCCTACACAAAGACTCTGGCCATGTTCGTGGCCGCCCTCCTGGTCCTCACGCTCGATCCCGCATTGCGGGTCAGCTTCACCCACTTCAGGGCGTTCAGCTTTCGGCCGCGGTTCCTTCGGTCCTTGGCCAACGCCGTCTTCTCCGGAAAGATCCTTGCCGAAGAAAAACATCCCGTCAGCCGTTTCCTGATCCGCCTCTACGAACCCGTGGCGAAATGGTCGCTCCGTCGAAAATGGGTCGTCATCGGCGGCGCCCTGGCCCTGGTCGCGGCCACGATTCCCGTTTCCCTCAGGCTCGGCTCGGAATTCATGCCGCCGCTGGATGAGGGATCGCTTCTTTACATGCCCACGACCCAGCCGGGCCTGTCCGTCACCGAAGCCCTCAAGCTCGTCGAGGTCACCGACCGGATCATCAAGAGTTTCCCAGAAGTGGACCGGGTCCTCGGCAAGGCCGGGAGGGCGGAAACGTCGACCGATCCCGCTCCTCTGTCCATGCTGGAGACCGTGATCACGCTTCGTCCCCCTTCGGAGTGGCGGCGGGTCAAGACCTGGTACAGCGCGTGGGCCCCGGAATGGGCGAAATCGCTCCTCCGCCATATCACGCCCGACCATCTCTCGTCCGAAGAGCTCGTCCGGCAGATGAACGAGGCCCTGAATGTTCCGGGAGTCGCGAACGCCTGGACAATGCCGATCAAGGGGCGGATCGACATGCTGACGACGGGCATCCGCACCCCGGTCGGGTTGAAGATCACCGGCGCGGACCTGAAGACGATCGAGCAGATCGGCCTTCGGGCCGAATCCTGGCTTTCCACGATCGAGGGGACGAGAAGCGTCTTTGCCGAGCGGACGGGAGAAGGGTATTTCCTCGACGTCGAATGGAACCGGGAAGCCCTGGCCCGCTACGATCTGAGCGTCGCGGACGCCCAGGAGGTCATCGCCCAGGCCATCGGCGGCGAGAACGTGACGACCACCGTCGAGGGACGGGAGCGGTATCCGGTGAACGTCCGTTATTTGAGGGATTTCCGGAGCGATCTTCCGGCCCTTGGCCGGATCCTGGTCCCCGCCGCGGATGGACAGAGGCAGATCCCTCTTTCTCAGCTCGCGACGATCCGGCCGACGACCGGTCCCTCGATGATCCGGGATGAAGACGGCCTGCTGACCGGTTATGTCTATGTCGATATCGCCGGCCGCGACATTCACGGATACATCGAGGAGGCGAAACGCCTTCTCCAGGAGAAAATGGCCCTGCCGGCGGGATATGCCGTACTGTGGAGCGGACAATTCGAAGCCATGGAGAGAGCCCGGAGCCGCCTGGCGGTCGTCCTGCCTTTGACCCTCTTCCTCATCCTGATCCTCCTTTACCTGAACACGCGATCGATCCCCAAGACCCTCATCATCCTGCTGGCCGTGCCGTTCTCGGCCGTGGGAGCGGTCTGGCTGCTTTACCTTCTCGGCTACAACATGAGCATCGGGGTCTGGGTCGGCCTTCTGGCCCTGCTGGGGATCGACGCCGAGACGGGCGTCTTCATGCTCCTCTATCTCGACCTGGCTTATGAACGGGCCGGACGCGAAGGCCGTCTCCGCAATCTCGAGGACCTCCGGACAGCGATCCTGGAGGGGGCGGTTTACCGGCTGCGGCCGAAATTCATGACCGTCGCCACCCTCGCCCTGGGATTGATCCCCATCCTGTGGGCGACGGGGACGGGAGCGGACGTGATGAAAAGGATCGCCGCCCCCTTGGCCGGAGGCGTCTTCACATCCTTCCTTCTGGAATTGATCGTTTACCCGGCGATCTATCAGATCTGGAGATGGGACCTCGGACTGAAAAAGCGCCTAGCCCGGCCGCCGGCAGGCGTCCCAGGATAAAACATCGGGACGCCTTCAAGACTCAATTGATATTTCTCTACCTTTCCTACCTTCCCAATTCTTAGAACTCGGCAAGCGGAGGGATGACCCTAAGGGGCGCCTTATTATGTGCCCCGTGGGTCATCCCGGAGCGGCGCTAGCGCAGGATCAGGTTGGAGACGATCATCCTGTGGACGACGATCACGGCGAAAACGACGAGCCCGATCAGAGCGGTTAGGGCGAGCTTACGCTGAGCGGCGGGCACGACCTCTGAGAGGCTCGGGACCTTGCGGAAGGGGGCCAGGATCCCCACGGCCAATCCGCACAATCCGGCACCGAGGACGGCGATATATATCGGATAGCCTATGTAGCCGTACCCTTTTTGAAGAATGCAAAAAGGGCAGTGGTGCGTCGGCAGCTCATAGAAATAGACGGAGATGAAGGAGAGGATCGAAAGGACCGAGACGACGAGGTGCGATCCAGAGAGGACGGCGAAGAGGCCGGCCCCCCGCCTTTTTATGAGGAACAAAATCCCCGCGGCCGCCGTCAGGATCAGGCTGACGAAGAAAACGACCTTCATTGGCTGGGCGGGCAGGGCGGCCAGACTGGAAGCGATCGTACCGCCGGAAGAATCGAACAGCGTGCTGCAGCAGGACGTGGTGATGTCGGGTTTGAGGCGGAGGAAATAGAGGGCCTGGAATACCGTCTCGGCAAGGACGAGCGGGGCGATCCCGAGGAGAAAGGCGTATTTCGTTCGGATCAAGGGGTAATCGATGCCGCGATTGTCCACGGCGTTCAGGATGAGCCAAAGTCCGGCCAGGAGGAAACTCGCGATCTTCACTAGGAGGGTGGCGGTGCCGAAGCCATTGACGTCGAGGGATCCGGCGGCGCACATGGCTCCGATAAAGAACGGGTGGATCCGGTCGGCGGTGAATATGAACAAAAAGAGCGATAGAAGCTCGAGGGCGAACAGGTAGGACAGCAAGGTCGAGATCAAGTATGTTTTCCGCTCCAAGGCGAGCTGAAGCTCGCTTCCGCTCTTGAGATCCCAGCGCCGCAGGATCTGCGAGCCGAAGGCGGCAGCGTAGAGAACAAGGAAGCAGACGAGCAGAGACGCCCCGAGTAGGGCGATAATCAGGGGATGAAAGATCATCCGTCGCCCTCGATCCGGCCGTCGCGAAGCTGCACGATCCGGTCGACGGCCGGGGCTTCGGCAACGAGCGGGTCATGGCTGGCGATGAGCACGGCCTTCCCCTCGGCTTTCAAACGCCCCAGCATTTCCATCAGCTCGCAGGAGAGCCGCGTGTCGAGATGGGCGGTCGGCTCGTCGGCGATGACGGCGTCGGGGTTGTTGATCAGGGCCCGGGCGATGGTGACCCGCTGGGCCTCGCCGCCGGAGAGGTGCTCGACCCTCGCCGCGGCTTTTGAAGCGACATCGAACAGCCCGAGGAGGCTCAAGGCCCTTTTCTTCAAGGCGGCGCGGCTTTCTCCGGTAGGAAAGGCCGGCAGCATCACGTTCTCGAGCGCCGAGACGCCCCGGACGAGGTTGAAGTGCTGGAAGATGAATCCGAAGGTCCGGCGCCGGATCTCAGTCAGAAAGCGCTCCGGCAGGCTGGTGATCTCACGGCCCAGGAGATAGATCCGGCCCGATGTCGGCCGGACCATCCCTCCGATCAAGCTCAGAAGGGTCGTTTTACCCGAGCCGCTCGGCCCCTGGATGACGGTCATCTCGCGCGCGTTGAGCTTCAGGGTGATCCCCTGGAGGGCGACGAATTCGTTCGGCTCGCCGGCGTGATAGACCTTCCTAGCCTCGAAAAGCTCGATCATGGCCGCCTCTTCATCGCATCACCGCGTCGGGGTCGACGATCGCCGCCCGCCACGAGGGAATGATCGTCGATACGATATAGGGAACGACCGTCAGGAAAAACAGGGCGATGATCAGCGGCGCGTCGAGGTCGGGGACCAGACGGAATTTGGGATAAAGGACCCCCCAGCCCTTTAAGACCGGGACGAAGAGCGCGCCCGAAGTGGCGAACGCATGGACGTACGCCAGGAGGATCCCGAGCAGAAAGGACGTCAGGGAGACGGCCATCCCCTCCCAGAACTTCAAAAGGAGGACGTCGGACGTCTCCCAGCCGATGGCTTTCAGGATGCCGATCTCTTTTTTTTCCTCCGGGCTCAGGCCGGAAGCCTTGTCCCAGGCGAGGATCATGAAGGCCAGGGCGGCTCCGGCCAGGATGATGATCAGGATCCCGCCTCTCCAGCTGAAGACGGCTTCGTAGGTTCGCAGGATTTCCTCGCGGAGGACGATCCGGGTGTCCGGCAAGCGTTCGGCGATCTTCTGAGCGATCGTCGGGAGCTCCCGGGCGTTCTTGACCCGGACGATCAGGTCGGTCACCCGGTCCTCCGGGCCGCCGAAGAGGGTCCGGAAGTCGTCTTCCGAGATGACGATCAGGTCCGAAGAGACGAGCTCGGAGGTGGGGGAAAGGATGTCCCGGACCGTCAACTCCAGAATTTCGCCTCGGAACGACCGGAACTCCATGGTGTCGCCGGCGAGGAGAGAGCGGACCCTGGCGATTCCCGCCCCGATATCGATCGAACCTTTCCCGGAAGGTCCGGTCTCGGGTACGATGATCGTGTAATTGGCCCCGACGATGGAATCATAATAATACCCCCACAGGCGTCCACGGGCCGATTGGACACCCGGGAGACCCTTGATGGAATCCAGATAGCTCAGAGGGATCGGATCATGGCGTCCGGCCGAGGTCCTCTGGACGATCATTTCAGGGGAGTCCTGGAGCACGAGAGATGCCTCTTTTTTCAATGCGGAGGCGATGAAAAGGACCGAGGCGAGGAGAAAAACGACGAGGGTGTAGACGAAGACGAGGGCCAGGGTTTTCCGTTTCCTCCGCATCAGCGAAGAAAGCGTGAAATCAAGGATGTTTCTTTGCCGTTCGATCCAGGGGGCCATTCGCGCGCCTCGTTATATCGGAGGGTGGGAGCAAAGACCCCGAAGGAAAATGCTCCAGCGCCGTAGGGTGGTCTTGAAAAGCGGTGAAGAGATCGGTCAGGGAGAGATGCCGTGTATAGCTGGCCTCCGTGACCAGGCAAAGGTCTGTGAGGTCCAGCTCCCGGACCAGCCGGATTTCTTCGCTCAGCGAGGATTCCGCGGCCCTGGACCGGACCGCGGCATGGACGATCATGACGCCGGCGAGCAGGACCAGGACGGCCCATCCCAGAAGGAAAAGACTCGATTTGCGCATCGAGTCAATCGAGGCCGTTGATCAGCTCGATGGTCAGCTGGTCCATCCGCAGGACCGACTTTCCCCGGTGATCCTTGAGGAAGGTTTTGGCGTCCGGTTCCCTGAACAGGGGGATCAGCTCGTTCCCCATCGGCCCCCGGATATCGCTGCCGGCGACGTAGAACGCTCCCTCGGCCGGAATCCGGTTGAGGCCGTAGTAATCCGTGACATACAACGCGGCGAACTCGGTCCGCCGCCGGGACGGGTCGTATTTTTCGGGTTCGAAATAATATCGGAACATGTCCTTGGCGCCGTCGAAATAGAGGTGCGAGCCGTTCTTCAGGACGATCTCGGCCAGAAAGTCCTGAAATTCGGCTACGAACATGCCGCAGACGGCGCATTTGTCCTTGGGACCGGGGGGCTTGGAGGGCGGGTTCTGGCCCGGGAGGGGAGAGCCGAACGCGCACGCGACGAGGAGCCAGCCGATGCCGCGCGCCGAAAGCCTTCTCTTCCCGATCATCGGTGCCAGAATAACATGGCGAACCTGACTTTACAAGACGGGCGCGAGAGGCTAAACTCGTGACGGAGAACGGGAGAAACCGCCGGATGTTCGGCCCAAGACTCGGGATCGCCCTCAGCGCCGGTTTGAGCATATGTCTCCTGGCCGGCGCCGTCCGGGCCGATCAGCTCGAGATCCGGAAGAAAGCCGGAGAGCTCACCGTCGACGTGCGCCTGGAGAAGAACCCTCCTCAGGTCGGGAAGAATGAGATGGAGATCGAGGTCCGGGACGCCGCGGAAGCGGCCGTCCCGGGGGCCAAAGTGACGGTCCAATACTACATGCCGCCGATGCCCCGAATGGCCCCCATGAATTACAAACAGGAGATGAAGCTGAAAAAGGGACGATATACCGCGACTCTGAACCTCATCATGGCCGGGCCGTGGATCATCGTCGTCAGGGTCCTCCAGGGGGAACAGGCGCGGACCGCGAAATTTTCGATCGACGCCCGATGAGAGGAAGCCGGAGGCCGCGCCGGGTCCGATGAGCCGTCCCGACGGACTCCGTTTCCGCCCCCCCGACGCGGTGTTCTTTCTCGCCCTCTTGTTTTTCTGCGTCCTCATGCTCTTGACGGACAATCCGCCCGCGGACGCAGGGCCGCGCATCCTCCGGAACCTCGCCGTCGGCCTCGTCTTGCTCGGAGCCCTGTTCCTCGACGGGACGGCTTCGGGACGGGCCGCCAAGTTCTGGATCCGCCTGATCACCGCCCAGATGATGTTCGCTTTTATCTTTCCTCTCGTCACTCCGTTCCAGCTGATCCTCGACAAGACGTGGAACGATCCCGCCGTCCTTGCCTTCGAGCAGGCGGCGTTCGGCGTCCAGCCGACCGTGTGGGTCCAGAAGTTCCTCTCTCCGGCCCTCACGGAATGGCTGATGTTTTCCTACGTCGCCTATCTTCCTCTCTATCCGATCATCTGCGCCGTTCTGTATTTCAAGCGGGGCGAACGGGCCATGGAGGATTACATCTTCGCCCTGGCCGTGGCTAATTTCGCCTGTGTCGTATGTTTCATCCTCTTTCCGGTGGCGGGGCCGCTTTACTGGATCGCCGATCAATATACCGTCCCGCTGAAAGGCTCGGTTTTCACCGCGGCCGGCGAGATCATCCGAACCCGATTCCAGGAGATCGGATCCAGCATTCCCAGCCCTCATTGCGCCAACGCGACCATCATGGCACTCACGGCTTTTCGCTTCCACCGGCCGACGTTCTTCGTGATTTCGCCGATCATCGTTTCGATCTACGTTTCCGCCTTCGCCTGCCGGTTCCATTATCTTTCGGATGTCGTTCTGGGCATCGCCGTCGGGGCGGCGACGATCGCGGCGGTTCCCGGCGTGCTCAGGGCGTGGAATGCACGGGCGGAAGGCTCCGCGCTTCCGCCAGGCGCGCGCGAACGCGCTCAATGACCCCGGAGACATCCAGGTCCTCGAAACACCGCACTGTCGGGCACGTTTTGAGCATCTTGTTCAAACAGGTGATGTTCCGGCAGGGGCTGCCGGCCGTGAAAGTCCACGAGGGAGCATCCTGGTTGGCCGGCAGGAATCCCGGCTGCGACGAGTCGTAACCCGACATCCGCGAGGGCGTCCCTCCGAAAAAAGCCATGACGGCCGTCCGGTTGCGGTAGCCGGGGCCGCCGGCCGGGGAATCGCGCCGGGCCGCGGCGATGTGCAGGGGGCCGGAATCGCCGGAGATGAACACGTCGCACAAGTCGACGATCCCGGCATAGACCTCGAGCGGGATCCCCGCGGGGATGACTTTCGCCCGCCGACGGAGCTCCGGAGTCAGAGATGCCAGGAGCCGTTGGCCGATGCCCGCGACCGTGTGTCCGCTGTTCAGGAGGATCGCCGCGTCGAGCTCGGCCAGCCGGGAGAACAGGACGGTCAGGGTGGCGAACGGGACGCGCGTATAGGGCGACGCCCCGTCGGGATTCAACAAAACGAGGGGCCGCCCGTTCGACAAGCCCGTTTCCGTGACGAATCGGCGGGCCGCCTCCCCGGCCGAGGCCCGGAGGGCCAACCGGACGCCGTCGAAACGATCGTTCCGAAGAGGCGGGACGACCGGGGTCAACAGCTCCCGGACAAACCAGTAATGATGATGGATGAAATGGTTGACCCGGTCGGGACGGCGCTCATTCATCAAGATCTCCGGCGACCGGTTCGTGAAATTGAGGATTTTCATCGCGCCGGAGGCGATCGTCCTGTTCTTGATGAACGGGCCGAAGTTCCAACAGAGATCGTATCCCCCTCGGTGGGTGAGATCGCGGAGGGTAAGGAGGTCGTCCTCGGAGATGAAGTCTCGACTGGCGAAAAGCGGAATGACTCGGGTGGCTTCGGGATTCCCCTCGATCAGGGGGAAGGCCGTCCGATTGACGACATAATCGATCTCGGCGGCGGGGAAGAAATCGCGGAGCGCCGTGATCGCGGCCTGGGTCATGACCGCGTCCCCGATATGGATGTCGGGAAGAACGAGAAAACGGCGAAACGATCGGACGGCACCCATAATCCGGCGATCCAGGCGGTGCCCCAAGGCCGAAAGGAGCGGATTTCCGATGGCCGGGTAGCAAATCCCGTCGAGAAGCTTGGCACCCAGCCTCGGAAACCGGCCGGTCAACGCCGAAGAAGCGCCGATAAATGTTTTCTGAAAGGGATGATCCTGGCCGGGGGAAAAAACCTTCTCATCACGGGCGTCGTTCATGCAGCTGCCTCAAGGTTCCGCCGGACCCTGGCGCAGCCCGATCGGCTGCGTTTTGGGACTTCCATACTTACTTTAACGGAAAACGCCGCACAAAAAAAGGTTTTGTTCGAAGCCTGGTCGGAAGCTGAATTCCGACGTTGCCTTCGGGTGAATTGAAAACCTATCGGCGCTATGCTATCGTGCGACGCGCCGAATGATCCGTCAGCACTAGGTCCCGGGGTGATGGACCGGAAGGGGATCCGAAGGAGACGATGCCGAAGATCATCCTGACCGCGGACAGGGCCACGCTCAGCCATTATCACCATAACCTCTATCTTGGCTTTTTTTCGTGTTTCCCCGACCGGCTCTGTCCGGGATTCCTCTATCGATTGATCGTCCCGCGGCCCGGGCACGATTCGGCAGGTTCGGTCGAGCGGCCGAACCTGAGCTTGCGGGCCGTCGAGGCCGCTTGTCTCAGCGGAGGCTTCAAGCCGGAAGAGATCCAAATCCTTCATCCCGATTTCCTGGAGAGCCAGATCACGGAAAGGACGGGGATCGTGGGCGTCTCCGCGCACGATCCCTTGGGCTTCGGCCCCGCCACGACGACCTGGTCCACGATCTTCAAAGGGACGCCCTACAATCGGAAGTATTTTTTCAGGCTCATGGACCGACTCAAAGCCATCAAGACGAGGCTGGGCTTCAAGGTCGTCGTCGGCGGTCCGGGAGCCTGGCAGCTGACAAGCCCCAGGGTGATGGACGAGCTGGGCATCGATCATGTCGTCCTCGGCGAAGGCGAGATCGCCATTCCGAAGCTGTTCACGTCCATCCTCGGAGGCGGAGGGCGGGCCGATCCCGTCTTTCGGGACCGGCCTCCGCAGGCCCACGAGATCCCTCCGCTCGTCGGACCGTC
>Ga0315277_10000215_pt1 | contig 97479 bp, 80 predicted proteins | sample YL17G05_15_MG_FD_203695 | JGI IMG/M metagenome (GOLD analysis project Ga0315277, IMG submission 203695) | Sediment microbial communities from Yellowstone Lake, YNP, Wyoming, USA - YL17G05_15 | ecosystem: Environmental > Aquatic > Freshwater > Lake > Sediment | place: USA: Wyoming | collected...
TGGGGTGGCCTGTGGCCGTCACCGGGTGGCGCGCTTGATGCGTTTGGGCGGGATTGTGGCTGTTCCGCCGCATCGACGCCGGCCGGCCAGAACCCAGGGGCATGCCGAGACGCCTGCCAGGCCGAACTTGCTAGCCCAGGACTTCCGAGCGGAGAGACCGAACCAGAAGTGGGTTGCGGACATTACCTACATCGACACGCGTGAGGGCTGGCTGTACCTGGCCGCAGTCTTGGACTTGTTCAGCCGAAGGGTTGTCGGGTGGTCGATGGCTGACCACATGGAGAGTCGCCTGGTTGGAGATGCGCTGCAGATGGCGATTGGGCGCCGACGTCCCGGCGATGGGTTGCTGCATCATTCGGATCAAGGGACCCAACCTGTCCTGGCTGACAGGCCAGGGTATGCTAGCCTGGCCTACCAGGATCGCCTGGCCAAAATCAAAGCCCGTGTGAGCATGAGTGGCGTCGGAAGCTGCTATGACAACGCCGTGATCGAAAGCTTCTTCGGCACACTGAAGGGCGAATGCGCCAGACGCCGGTTTGCCACCCGCGAGGAGGCCCGCCGGCATATCTTTGAGTTCATTGAGCTTTGGTACAACCGTCAACGTCTTCACTCCAGCCTGGGCTACCTCAGCCCAACCGAGTTTGAGCACCGGCTCAGCTCACCCATGTTTAGTGTCCGCTGAATCGGGGCAAGGTCACAGCCTCGCGGCGGAGAGCGGGTGAGGAATTCAAAGAGACGGGGGATGGGTTAGGGTGGGGGCGAGGGGCAGTTGCCCTTTCTCCGTAGGTTCCTGGGCTCGTGGCTGGCGGCACACGTCGCGGTAGAGGCGCGCGGTGCTTTTGGCCATGCGTTCGAGTGTGAATTCGCGTTCCAGGCGACTGCGTCCGGCGCGGCCCAGCGCCGCGCCACGGTCCACCGATTGCAGGATTTCGGTCAACGCGCGCGCCAGCGAAGCGGGATCGTCCGGCGGCACGAGTGTCCCGGTTTGACCAGGCTCAACAATTTCGGGGAGAGCGGTGACGCGCGAAGCCACCACTGGCCGCGCAAGCGCCATGGCCTGCAGGACTACCAGGCCGAACCCTTCCGAGCGCGAGGGAACGGCCAGCACGTCTACATCTGCCATGAAGCTGGCGATATCCCCGCGCCACCCGAGGAAGTGGGCTCTCGCGAGACCCAGCGAGCCGGCCGTTGCGCGCATCTCTCCCATCAAACGCCCGTCACCGGCCAGCGCAAGGTGCGCGCGAGGAATGACCCTCACCACCTCGGCGAAGGCGCGCAGCAACACATCCACTCCCTTCTCCGTCACCATGCGCCCGACAAACCCGATCAGCGGCTCGTCGCTGAGGCCCAATTTCGCGCGCAGGCTGCCGCGGCTCGCCGTGCCGGCGAAGGCCCTGCCTGCCAACCCGTAGTGAATTACTTCGATCTTTTCAGAAGGCACGCCTTCGAGCGCCATAATCGACCGGGCAACGGCATGCGAGATGGCGATGATTCTCTCGGCGCGCTGTAACGAGGGCGCAAACACCGGGCGCAGCAGTCGCGAACGGCGGAAGCGGTCGTCGGAGTGGCGTGTGATCAGGAAATGCATACGCGGGAAGGCGCGCACCGCTTGCACACCATACACCTCGCCGTGCGGGAGGTGCGCATGCAAGAGGTCGAACGGCGCACCCCCCGGCCCGCGCTGCCCCAACTCACTTATCGCCCGCCGCAACCGCCGCACGACAAACGGATCGATGTGGGCAGCGATTGGCACGCGCGCGGTTGGCACGCCGGCGGCTTCTGCCCGTGCGGCGAACTCGCCTTGCGGGAGGCGGGGATCCTCCATGATGAGAAGCGCGCTGGTCACATCGAATTCGCGCAGCGCCGGCAGGAGAGCCAGCAAATGGGTTTCGGCGCCGGCGATACCGGTTGCCTTGAGAAGGTGCAGGGCGCGAATTGGCGTCATGCCCGGCTACACAACCGCGCCACAGTCACTACGGGCAACATCCAATGCGAGGCATCTCACCGGCCCGGCGTTGCGCGTGCATTCCCTGGTCTTCATGTTCTTGACCGGACGAATTCTATGATTCTGGCGGCCCGTGCTTCCCAGGAATTGCCCCTCACTCCTGCAAGTGCCCGAGCTGCCAATGCACTACCAAGAGTGGGATCGTTGAGAATCTGAAGGATGCCCCCTGCCAAGGCCTCCGGACCGGTCGGTGCCACGAGCACAGCCGTTAGTCCGTTCGTCAAGATCTCAGCAAGCGCGGGAATGTCGCTCGCCACAATGGGGACTCCTGCCGCCATGTACTCGAACGCCTTCATGGGTGATGCATACTTGGCAAAAAACTCAACAGAACCCGGGGACGGAATAGTGCAGACATCACATGCCTTCATCCACAGCGGAACCTCGTCACGTGGCCGAAAGTCCTCGAACCGCATCAACTCGGGGGCTACACCGTTGGCAGCGCCGATCTCGAGATAGCTGCTGACTCGGTCCAGCGGCCCGCCGACGCAAAGAAGAATCGGAGGCGGGTCGATGCTGTGCACAAGGACACCCATCGACCGAATCAGCTCGGGGATTCCCTTCTCCATCTCGTATGTACGGAACTTGCCGATGTACCCCACGATCTTGCGGTCAAGGGGCAAACCAAGTCGCTGGCGGCACTCGGCACGAGTTATCCCAACATGGAATCGATCCAAGTCAACCGCGTTTGGGGCGATTATCATACGTCCTATGTCCACACCGGACGCAGCCAAGTAGTCCTTGATGCCTCTCGTGGTCACCACGATCGCCGAAGCTCGGTTTAGCCGCCGAAGAAGAAATCGGAAGGACCTCATCGGGACGCCGTGGCATTCGTACACCACCTGCCACGATCGAGGAGCCTTCCCACGGAGAAGCATGACGGCCACCAACAGGTCCTGTGTCCACATGATGGCCGGGATTGAATCGGCAGCCTTTTGGACTTGCGTGTCAATTCCGAGGGCAAAGGCGATTATCTTGGCCACGGCCCACAGCCCGGAGGTTTCCGTCCAGAACGGGTCCAGCCATCGGGCAACCGGAACGGGCACGTAACCAAAAACCCTTCGAACCTGGTAGTAGGCGTGAAGATCGGGGGACTCCGAAGCCATCATGGCGCGAGCTTGCTTCGGCGCAAGTGCCGGTGAGATTAACTGCACCGAAGCTCCAGCTCCCGCCAGCGTTTCGCACTCCTTCAGAATCTGGTACCCGTATGCCTTTTCGGTTGGCAGTCGGGCACTGGTCAGGAAGATGATGTGCATCGGATGAGCCATGTTAGGAGTCCTGCGTCTAGCGCGTGAGAGTGTGCCTCATGTCCTTTATGACCGCGTGCAATAGAGCATGCCCTTGCGCGGCGAATGCTCACCGACATCGATAAGCCGGTGGCCGGCCTCATCGATGAAAGAGACCGCAAATCCCAGAGCACGCAACGCCCCGATCAACTCGCTGTCGCTATGGCCGGCTTCGGCCTGCGCCCCGGGGTTGGCCTCGGCCAAGACAACGGCTCGCGGCACACGGCGTAGAAGTGCGGTCATGCCGCGCAAGGCCTCGATCTCGGCACCCTCCACATCGAGCTTCACGACGATCGGCGTGGACGCAATGTCGCGCGTCACGGTATCGAGAGATACGGTGCGTGAATGGATGGCCTTGGCCTTTCCCACAGCGGGCCGTACGGCGAGCGAGCTGCCGATTGTCCCACGGCTCACGAAAAACGCTCGCTCGCCTTCCGTCTCCCAGATCGCCGCACAATACGTGCGGGCATTTCTACATCCATTGCGGCGTAGATTGATTTTGAGAGCGCGGAAGTTGTACGGATCGGCCTCGATGGAAATCAGGGTTCCCGCGCCAGCCATGCGAAGACACCCCGTCACGCTGAATAGACCGATGTGCGCTCCGCCGTCCACCACCAGGGCCCCTGGCTCGATCGCCGCGCGGAAGAGTTCGAGCGTGTGCGGTTCATAGGTGCCGCTTGCGATATGTTCAAGGAAGCCGCGATGGCGGGCAAATCCCCACAGCTTGGCAGGGCCGATGTTGGCCGAGAGTAGAGGCCGACCGAGGCGGGTCGAAATCGCATCGACGGTATCAACCATCGCTCGCAGGATAAACCCTAGGCGCGCGGATCGCATAGATCGCGCCACCCGGCCGAGCACACCCAACCCTTTCAATGTCATCCGTGAATCCGCAGTTTCCCTTTGGAGGCTGGTGCCTCGCACTGCCGCCCATGATCAGGACGGCATGGATCGGGGCTTAACCTGCAATCCTTGACAGCAGGTTCCCGTACTCCGTTGCCACATGCTCCCAACTGCGCCCCGCGGCGAAGGCCCGCCCGCGTTCGCCCAAGGCCACGCGCAATGGATCTTCCCGGCACAGTCGTTTGATCCACAGAGCAAATTCCTCCCAATTGTCGGCGCGGATGCCCGCTTTGGCCCCCAGCACCTCGTCCATCTCGCTCACCCGAGTGCCCACCACCGGCACGCCGCAGGCCATGTACTCGAGCAGTTTGATCGAGGCATAGCCGCCGGCATCCACCTCGCGCGGGAACAGGCCGATATCGAAGGCCGAAACGTAGTTGAGAATATCCGTGTGCGGCACATAACCCGTCAGCCGCAGCCAAGGGCGACCTTGGGCGAACTCAAGCACGCCCGGGCTCGGGCGGCCCACCAGGCACAACGTGGCGTGCGGCTCCTCGGCCACTACCTTGGCGAACGCCTCCAGCAGCCGATCGACCGCGTACATGCGCGCGAGACCCCGCTCCGGCAGCTCGCGCGCCAGTTCGAAGTGCGGCTGATGCAACCCCGCGATAATCTCGCCACCCGCCTCTCGCCAGCCGTAGCGGATCTCACGCACCCGGTCCGCCCGAATACGGTCGGTGGCCACACCCTGCGGAATGATCTCGATGGGTGTGCGCACGCCCGCCTCGCGCAGGCGGCCGTGAACGCGTTCGGTCGTCACCACGATGCAGGCAACGTTACGACCTTGCAGGGCCGCCTGCTCGCGCGCCGTGAACCGCGGGTCGTCGAGATCGATAATCACACGCCCACGGAAGAGGTGCGCCTGCCACCACGCTGTGCACAGGAATAGGGGGTAGCGCCGGCTGAGCAGCCGCACCAAAAAAGGCTGCCATAGCCGCCGCTGCACGCCGCGCACCGGCCACCAGCGATTGAGACGGACATAGTATCTGTCGACACTCCGAAGTCGTGGCAACAGTTCGCTGTAGCGAATATTGTTGTGCTCCCTGCTCCACACACCACACCAGGCGACCTTGTTGGAGCTCATGGTGCGCCCTCGGCCGAATCCGCTGCCGGCCAGCGCGGTGCGTTCCCACGCATCATCTCCACGAACATCTCCGCCACGCGCTCTTCGTCAAAAGCCTGCACCCGCTCCAGCCCGGCCGCGGCCAGGCGCTGGCGCACGTTGTGATCTTGCATGAGGTCAACACAGCGCCGCGCGAATTCATCCACGGCACTCGCACGGACGAGCTCTGCGGCCTGCTTGCGCGTGACGATGTCGCTCACCCCGCCGATATCGAAGGCAACGAATGGGCAGGCACTGGCCATGGCCTCCAACAACACGCGCGGGAACCCTTCCTCGACCGACGGCATAAGGTAGAGATCAGCTGCGCGGAAGTAAGCAGGCGCATCTCGGTTCGGCACCCAGCCGCGGTAGTCGCAACGCTGGCTGAGCCCAGCACGCTCCATAGCCTCCCGTAACTGCGCGAGGTATGGTCCATCGCCGGCAACGATCAGACGCACGGGGCCGCACTGTTCCTCGACGGCACGAAGGATGTCGGGCAGGTGATGCGCGCCCTTGCGCGGAGCGACACGATGCAGAAAGAGCAGCACCTGCTCATCGCGCCCGATGCCCAGTTGCCTGCGCGCTCGATCGCGGTCGAGGTCCGCGTAACGCTCGCGGTCGATGAAATTCGGCAGCACACGGATTTTGGCCAGCGGGATGCGCGCCTCGCGCGAGTAGTACTCGGCCATGCGCGGTGTACCGGTCACCAACCAGGTGCACAGGCGCAGGACCAATTCCAGAAGCCACATTCCGCGCGCCGCGCGCCAGCGTGCCGGCCAGCCGGCCTCGCGGCCCGGCGCAAACTGGCGGTACAGCCCGCAGTTCCAATAGTAGGTTTCCCCGCCCATGAGACGCGTGACGAGCGAGGCCGCCAGCCCGCCCGAGAGCGAGTAATGAACGTAGAAGCGGCGCGCGCCTCGCGCCCGCGCCGCGGCAAACCATGCCAGCTCCTCAAAGAAGCGCAGGCCGGCAACTCGCGAGCGCAGCCGCTGCACGCGGGCCCGGCCAGCCCATGCCTCCTCCGGCCGCATCCGCTCCACCAGCACCATCAGATCGACTTGAGCCGCTACGCGCTCGAGGAATCCATATAGATGAAAGAAGTGCTCGGGCGATTGTGGATCGTAGCGCGGCAGGAGAAAGACAAGCGGCTCAGGCATGGCAGGAGTATTGGCCTTATACGTGCCTGGTTACAGGCGCCGTCCGGCGACTTCGCGCCAGTGACTCACGATGGCATTGAAGGCGCGCTCCGGGTCGAAGGCTGCGCGCACATGCTGCCGCGCGGCGCGGCCCAGCGCCTGCGCCTGCGCAGGCGCTGCCAGCAGCGCGCGCACATGCCCGGCCAAAGCCTGGCGGTCGTCGACCGGCGCGAGGAAACCGGTTTCCCCGTGGCGAATGATATCGCGCGCACCGGCCGTGGCGGTAGCCCCGGCGGGCCGCGCCGCCGCGCCCGCCTCGACCAGCACGCGCCCGAATCCCTCATAGCTCGAAGTAAGGAGGAACACATCGGCCAGCGCATAGAATGCCGGCAAATCATCAAATGCGACTTGGCCTGCCCAGACTGCACCCTCCGGCAGAGGTGTGTGCCGCTCCTTGTCGGGCACGAGGGATGGGTCGCCCACGAGAACCAGGCGCGCACCGGGATGCTCAGCCCGCACGCGCTCGAAGACCGAAAACAGCATGGGCAGACGCTTGACCCTCACCGGCCGGCCGACCCACAACAGCACTTTGTCTGTGTCGCCCAGCCCGAGCTCTGCACGCCGTCTCTCCACTTCGGAGGGCGCCGGGTCAACGAGGAAGGGCTCGATGCGGCACGGAACGGGCAGCACCCGAACGCGATCGGCCGGCAAACGCAGCCTCTCGACATAGTACTCACGCTCGCGCGCATTCACCACGCGCCAGCCATCCGCGCGAGGCAGAAGCGCTCGAGCCAGTTCGCGTATTGCGTGGTACACCACCGGCCGCTCGCGAACCCATTGAGGTTCGCCTAGGAACGACGAATGGTTTTGGATGATGACCGGCCGCCGAATCCGCCGGCGTAAGCTCAGTCCTACGTAAGCCGTAAGGAACGGATCCTGCGTGGTGATCAGGTCCGGAGGTCGATCGAGGGCAGCCTCCACTGCGAGGCGAGTCGCCCGGTCGATAAACGCCATGCGACCGGCTCCGGTCGTCCACACGCGCAGCCCCGGGCCATGCTCGACTCGCATAGGCTGCGGGCTATCGACGATCAGGTCGATGTGCCCGTTCATCCGGCGGGCGTATTCCAGATGACGCTGGACCGGCTCGCTGCACGGGTCGCCGAGTCCGGCCGCGCCGACGCCAAGCATCAGGACATTCACTGGATCGCCCCTTCCAGCACGGCCTGCGTCTGCTCGACAAGCGCCTCCCAGCGGAAGCGCTGCGCGAGCACACGCCGCCCGCCTTCACGCAGTCGGTTGCAGAGCGCAGGGTCCTCCAACAACATTCGCATGGCCCGGCCAAGCTCAGCCTCGTCCTCGGAGGGGATGAGCCAGCCGCTCACACCGTGCTCAACAACTTCGGGGGTGCCTCCCACGCGCGTGGCGAGCACCGGCGTCTCGGCGACAAAGGCTTCAAGCACGACATGAGGCAGTCCCTCATAGGTAGAGTTTAGGACTAAGAGGTTCGACTGTCGCAGGAGCCCTGCAACCTGCTCCCGTGAGACGCTCCCGAGAAAGAGCACACGCGACTGCAGACCCAGACGACCCGATTCACCCTCAAGTGCGTCTCGCAATGGCCCATCTCCGGCCACGATCACTCGCACATCGGGAATGGTGCCGGCCGCGCGGAGCAATGGCCCGATGCCCTTATGAGGGACGAGCCGCCCAACGACGGCGATCGTCTTTCCAGCATGCGGCGCAAGCTCAACGTGCCTCTCGGGTGCAAGATCTGGGGCATTGTAGACGACATCGATGCGCTCACGCGCCACACCCCACCCGGCAACGATATCCGCCAGGTAGCGGCTTGGAACAATCACCCGCGAAGCCCGGCGCGTGACCCACGCACGCAGTCTCTTCACCGCCTCGTCGCGAGCATGTTGGCGGCGGCGCTGGAAGTCTTCCACGCTGTCGCTGGTCCGATGATTGAGCGTGGCGCGCTCCCAGGCCCAGTCGCCGACCACTTTCATCACCAGAGGGCGGCGCACGAGCGCGCGCGCCAGCACCGCTTCGATGAACAACCCGTTGGCGTAGATGACCTCCGCGCGGCGTGCGGCCTGCGTGATGCGCGCGATGGTTCTGGCCATGCGCAGCAGACGCGTCATCCCGCGCGGGATGCGGCGCACGGCGAAGGGGTATTGCTCATCATCTTGGGGAGCATCGCTCAGGGTGATGACCTCCACCGCGTGCCCGCGCTCAGTGAGCGCACGCACAATGCGCGGCACATACGAGGCCGGGCCGCCAATGTCGGGAGGGAAGATGCCGGTGGGCAGGCAGATTCGCATGGCCTATTCCCGCGCCGGTGGAACGTGCAAACCCAGAAGATAGCGCACGCCGAACCACAGCATGCGCAGCTTCTCCGCCGGCTGCGGCTCATGCCACGCCGCGCGCAGAAGCCAGCGCCAAGCCTCACCAGTCTGCCGTGATTCGAAGTGCAGGCGTGCCTGGCGAAATTCGACCGCGCGGCTGTACGCACGCCGGCGCAGCCTCGCCAACTGCGGATCGAGGTCGGGCCGCGCAAACGCGCGATCGAGCACCCAGCGGTATTCCTCGCCGAAGCGCGAGGCATTCTGGGTGCTTTTCGTCCCGCCCCAAAGGCGCGAGATGGCAAGCACCGATCCGGTGTAGTGCATATCGGAGGCAGGAAAGGCCAGCCACGCGCGCAGGAAGTACTCGAAGTCGAGCGCAAAGTGGAGCGATTCGTCCAGGCCGCCGAGCGCCTGGTACATACGGCGAGTGATGAAGACTCCCGGCTGGCCCATGTTCTTGCCCAGGAGCAGCGTGCGCGCACCGAAGTTCGCCATGCGTTTGAGGTGCACCGGCCGCCCGCGCGTGTCTATCTCTTGGATGTCGCCGTAGACCATGGCCGCCATGGGAGCAGACTGGTAGGTTCGGGCCACCTGCTCGAGCGCGCCCGGCGCCAGTTGGTCATCGGAGTTCACCCAGCCGAAAACCTCGCCGCGGGCGCGTGCCCAACCCTTGTTGACCGCACCGGCCTGCCCGCGATCCGCCTCGCTCGCCCAATAGGCAAGCTGGGCCGAATGCTTTTCGATCACTTCGCGGCTGCCGTCCGTCGAGCCGCCATCTATGACGATGTACTCGAGGTGCGGGTAGCCCTGGCCGAGCACGGACTCCATGCAGGCACTCAGGAAGCCCGCCTGGTTGAATGAAGGAGTGACGATTGAGATGAGCGGCAAGTCAGTCACGGGTCATGCCTGTGGGCTCCGTTCGCGCGCCGGCCGAAGGCGCGTTCCACTTCTCGCGCAGTTCGGCAAACCACTCCAGGTAGGCCTGCACCTGCGACTCGAAGCGGAACTTCTGCTCGACGATCTCACGGCCGCGCGCGCCCAAGTTTCGAGCACGATCCGGATGGTCCAACACCTCGCGCGTGCGGGCGGTCATTGCCTCGAGGTCGCCCGGGCGGACCAGGAACCCGTTCTCACCATCCTGGACCTGCTCTGGAATCCCACCAACGGCGGTTGCGACGACGGGTATCCCGCTGCTCATCGCTTCCAGGACAGCCAATGGGAAGGTATCCGCCCGGCTGGGATGGAAGTAGACATCCGCCGCGCGATAGTAATCGGCCATACGTTGTTCGCCTTCAACCAGCCCCGCAAAGACTAGGTGAGCTTGTCCGGCTGGCTGCGCTGGCCCCTCGTCGCCGACACAAACGATATCCACCGGGCGACCTTCGGACGCGCCCAGGCGTTCCGCCACCTCGCGAACCCAATCGTATCCTTTCCATGGATTGGTGCGCAGCCGGTTGGCCACGACCAAGACAATTGCCCGATGCACATCCAGCCCGAGAGTCCGCCGCGCGGCCTGCTGATCGCCGGGGCGAAACACATCGCTGGCCGCGCCGTTGGGGATCACGCGCCTCTCAATTGCGGGAAAGTCCGCCTCCTCGAACATCGACATCAACCAGCGCGAAGGCGTGGCGAGGTGCAGGCGGCTGGCGGCGTAGATCTCTCGCTTGCGCCGCCAGTTAGCTGCGGTCGCATCGCGCCGCACGGCCGGGTAGAGATCGAGGTCCGGGCAGTGGCCGCAACCGATGCGCCACCGCGGACAGCCAAGCGGGTGCGCGCAATGCCCCGTGAGCAGCCACGGATCATGCGCGGTGAGGACCAACGGGGCGCGGCGGCTCCAGGCGGAGAGGAGAGTCAGATCGAAGAATCCCTCCCGCCTCAACCAGCGGGCATGCAGATTGTGCAATTGAAGGACGTCGGGTGGAGTTCGCAGATGCGCAAGGATCGCGTGTGAGCCCGGCTGAGTGAAGTCCTCGAGGCCGGCGTGCAACGACCAGGCCACCCGAGGGAAGGTGAGCGCCTCGAATAGGGTCAAGAGCCTCGCCTGCCCTCGTCCGCCGGAAAGGCGCAGCAAAGCGCGCCGGGCACGATCCATCGCTCGCGGCCATGCACCCATCTGCCAGCGATCGGCAACAAGCAGTTCGTCTGGGGCGAGTCTCTGGTCGCTGCGGCCCAGGGCAAGCCAGGCGCTGTGCCCGCGCGCGCGATACGCCTGGTGCAGGCGGACGGCAACCTGCTCGCCGCCTCCGGCGCGGGCCGCGCCTGCCATCTGGAGAATGCGCAGAGAACTTGCCCTGTCAGACGTTGTCTCGATCCTCGTGGAGCTTGGGCGGCGTTTCATGACAGCTACTCAAGCGCTCGACCACCAGGCCGTGCTTCCATCATCCCCGAATGATGTCGATTCTCTCAACAACATGCGCACATTCGTCTGTGAACTTGCGCGCGAAGAGTACTTCGCCCTCTCCATAAACATCCTTCACGACAACTCGAGCCGATCCCTCAAAGAGGGGCAGGTGCCGTTCCGAAATGACTGCCGGTCCACGTCCAATCGCCGGCCAATCCGTGTATGTTATGTTTCTCCTGATCTTCTCGCGGAACGGGGAATTGCCCAGGATCGTCTGAAAGAACATTTCGTCGGGATTGAGCGTGCTTTCAAAGTATCGAACCAGCCGGCGATGCCGTGCAACAAACTCTAGCACGTACTCGATTGCGCCCCGGGTTAGCGCCCACCACGAGCTTCCCGCAAACGGTCCCATGGTTCCGAACACTGGTCGGTAGTCGCGAACAGAGGCCCATCGGAGCCCGAGGCGGACCGAAGCACGAAGGCCTATAGACCGCAGGTGATTTTGTGTCGGTCTGTCGGACCGCCCGCGAAATGTCGTCAGGCGCGACATTGGTTTGTCGGCCTTCTCAGAAGGCATCTGCACCAAGTTGATGAATTCGTATCCACAACGGTCGCTGAGAAAGCGGTGTATGTGCGCATTGCTTCTGATCGGATAGTCGGCTCCGCTGATCAGTACAAAGTAGTCATAGCTTGGGCGTCTCCGAGTCGAGGCGCTCATGAGGCGCAGAGTCGCCTCCACCATCGAGTACTCCCCCCAATACACGGGCACACGATTCCGAAGGAGAGTCGCCCCTTCGCTGGCCAGATCGCCAAAGTCCCGCATGCGGGTTTTTTTGTCAACATGAACATAGAGGTCCACATCTTGGGATCTTAGGGCACGCACCAACCTGACCAAGTGCGTTGGGTTGGCATGGGCCAAGATAAGGTATGCGATCCTCATGTGCTCACCCCATTGCACAGAGTGGTCCGTCAGGCGGTTCTACCGCTCTTCTCAGATAAACCGCTCAGGCATCACGCGCCACTGCGGTGCGCGCCCGTCGAGATCCGCGCTCTCAATGATACGAGCCGTGTAGGCGAGGCCCTCCGGCAGGCGGCGCTGCACGGGCGGGGGCAACTGCCGCAGCGCACGGCGCACGAGGATCTCCACGACTGAGGGCGGGCGCATCTTTTCGCGCCGGAGCACATCCTCGGCCTCACGCATGTAGGCCCCCCGCTGACGTGCCGTCTTCTGCTCAAGTTGTAGACGGAAGCACGCCAACGGTACGTTGACGGCACACAGCGTCGCATGCCTCCAGAAGCGCGCCCACAGGTCGAAATCACCGGCCAGGTCGAGCTCTGCGCCGAAGCCCCCCGAACGCTCCCAAAGCGAGCGACGCCAGAAGGTGGACTCTTGTTGAATGAAGCAGGTGTAGAACCCTCGCACCACGGGTAAATTGCGTCCGCGGAAGAAGGCCTGCGCGTTGAATCCTTCCAGGCGCTTGGCGGCGACAAGCGCGCCGGCGTCGCTCACCAGGAGCGGCATGCGGCTAGTGATCCACTCGACCTCGGGCAGCGCCGCAAAGATCTCACCTACCGTGCGCAAAGTCCACGGCAAGTGCAGGTCGTCCGAATTGAGCCAGCCCATGATTTCGCCCGTGGCCGCGTTCAGCCCCTCGGCCACGGCGGCGTACTGACCGCCGTCAGGTTGGCTGCGCCATGCCGACAGGCGCTCGGCATAGCGGTGGATGATCTCTGCGCTGCCGTCGGTCGAGCCGCCGTCCAGCACCATGTACTCCAGGTTCGGGTAGTCCTGGTCGAGGATCGAGCGCATGCACGGTTCGAGGAACCGTCCCTGGTTGAAGGAGGGCGTCACGATGGAGATGCGAACTGGGCCAATTGAAGAAGACATCGCCTCACCCACTCGCTTGACTTCCCCTTGCCTCGCAGCTCGAGGCGGTCCTTCCTTCGTCGCGAGAATACGTTACCCCAAGACGGGCGACCATCAATCCGCCTCTCCAACAAGAGCAACGGGAGTAGCCCGAATCATTCTGGAACGCTTTCACCCACGCGACGGTAGACTGCGAAACGACCGAAATGAGCGATTTCTTGGAAATCTCTCCAGGGCGATTCTGCAGGAGGCAGCCCCTGATTCTCGCCGTCGCGGAGTTCGAGGACTCGGTATTCGTCGATATCGCTAATTCCGTTCACGGTTTGATTCAGATTATGGATGCCATAGCGAGCATCGAGCAAGAAATCGAACCACGTCCCCTCTCTGTAGTCTGGGTCCGGCGAACTCGATTCCTCAAAGTGGGGCTCGACCATTTGGTATCCAATAGCAAGGGCAGCAACTCCGCGACTCGCTGCCACAGAACCTAAATAGTCCACCGCCGAGAGCTTCCCGGTATCCCGGCCTCCGTAGCCGTTTCGACCCCAGTCGGCGATCTTATCTCTGTAGAGCTGCGCCGGAAACAGCAGGATGAATACAATCGCAGCAAGTATGGCGAAGGTGATCTTCGGTCGGGGGCTTGACCTCGCAAACCATGTGAGAGCCGTTACCATGGCCAGGACCTGAACTGGCCATAGCCAAATGAATCTATCGCCTCGGTTGGGCTCCGAAAGGAAGACAAGTGCGAGCCACGGGATCCACAGCATGGGGACAAATGGGGATGCGCGTGCTCCCTCCTCGCCAGCGGACAGCCCAAGATAGAGACCGAGAAGCGCGGCGACACCAACGAGGGGGACGATCAGCTGCAGTTGCTCGACCACTAACCTGGAAGGCCTATCCAGTGAGCCGTCCGCTGTACAACACGTGCCAACCAGCCCTGGATCAAGTAGGGCGTAGGACGAGAAGCCCCATAGGGCGGCAATACACACCACCCGCAGACCGCTGCGGGTAATCCAACTCCGAAAGGGGCCAAGCCGCAATGGCCAGATCTTCATTGCCGAAGTGAGTAGGGCTATCGCCCCGGTCACGAAGACCGTCCACAGTAGCGCGTTCGTAGCCTGCAATCCCCTGAGAAGAAAGCCGTCACCGTCAAAGTTCCTGTCGATACTCGAAATGACCGCGCACATCCAATACTCGGCGCCGTTCGAGACTCCCGGTTCCGGGTAGACCAGTCTCGCCCTCCAAACCGGATCTCCCGAATACGGCAAGAAGAAGCCGTCAATGATACCCACCTCCCCCACCAATTCCGCAAGGCACGGGGGGCGGCTCGCTGCTCGGACTCCCTCAACAACCTGAATCGGTTCGCGAAGCACATAAGAACGCACATCAACAAACCCGCGTCGCGACTCGAACTTCAGGTAAGGAAACCAGATGGCCAGGATGATGCCTGACGCCATGAGCAGACTGCGCCAGGAAACTGGCGGCCGATAGAGAAACCAAAGCGCTGGGAACACAAGGACCATCGGGAGGTTCTTTGGGTAGACATAAAGCGCGATCGCCTCTGCAATAATCGCGAGGGCAAGGCCAACAGGTTTTCGATCCTGGACCCAAAGAAGGAGGAAGTAGGTGGCCAGAACGACGAAGAAGGGGGTCTCGATAGGGTTCTGGAGCGATAGACGGGAGAGCGCGAATAGCGCTGCTGCGGCCAAGCCCGCATTCTGGGACAGAATGCGGCGTCCGATAAGAAAGACGACCACAACTGACCCGACGTAGAGCAAGAATGTGGACGGGATCTCAAAGAGCCGCGGATCCTGGAACAGCGCCATCCCCGGGTAGATCAAGAAAGCTGTCCCGGGAGGAGCGTAGGCTTGGAAACTGTACAGCTGTCCCTTCTCGGGGAGGACGCCGGACCGCATGAGGTCCAAGGCCCCGCGGTAGAAGGTTATCATGTCCAGATTGTTTACCCGTCGTGCCATCCACCCCTGAAACCACAGCAGGGAGAGGAGCAGACTAAGCAGGAGAAGCGCGCCAATGGCGACCCACGACCTTCTTTGTTCATTTGCAGAGGGTCGCTTGCCAGCATCTCCAGCAGCACTGGTCTCGGATGGCCTTTTTCTCAAGTCAAGGACTTGCTGCACTGCCCGTTTGACCACGCGCAACGCGGGACTTCGCGAGGCTGACTGCTTTTCGGTCAGCCAGGACAACGAGGTGAAGAGACCGGTTGAAGAAGTCATGTGCTTGCTCCAGGATCGGGCAGAAACCGCATGCTCCATCCGACTTGAACGCTGAGATCACGGTCCCCCACGAACCACCCTCACATCCATATCGACCGGGTAGTTGGGATCGTAGTCCTCGAATGCTCTGGTACGCAGGACATCGACCGCCAGCCTGTAAAGAAGACCCAGTGCCAAGAACTCGTTGCCTTGTGCCGCAACCTTGACCTCACCAAGTCCGGATTCCTCCTCGAAGAAGCGCCGCGCCGCTTCCGAGTTCTGCCTCCAGAAGCCCTCCCGCCCATCGGCCGTCATGGCGGCTGCTCCGTCTCATCCCCAGCAGCGTGACCAGCGCAACGCTGCGGGCCGCGAGGTGACCGCCGCATGCCGTGCCGGACGCGAGCGCCACCCAGTGCGCAGCGTGTGCTGCAACGAGTGATAGTACATCCGCGTGCACACAAAGGGCTCGATCGCTGTCAGGGCTGCCGGCCTGAGGCATTCGCTGCCCCACAGATTCCCGCACGCTCAGGCAGACAGGGCCCGGATCGCTCGCGTGACCAACTCGGCCGTCACAGTCATGTCATCGCCCATCGTGGCCCGATCTGGGCCGTCCTCTTGTCGCTGCGTCGTCCCGAACACACACGCATAGCGGTGGCCAATCGCACCACAGAGCGAATAGTAGCAAGGATTGACATAGCTGGGTGACATCAATTCGACGACGGCTGTGCCCCTCGGCGAGACCAGCAAGTTGGCCAGCCCTGCACCATGTGGCGCGACGATAATGCTGGCCGTCGAGAACAACCGCACCTGGCCTCTGAAGTCCAGGTTCTCAGGCGTCACCACCTCGAATCCTTCCCTCTCCAGCAGTCCGACCAAGTGGTCATCGTTGAGAACGCGCCTCCTGACCGCATGCGCCCTGGATATGTATAGCCTGCGCGTGCCCGACGCAAGACCTTCCACCCCAAGAGCCTCTCGCATCCAATCACATGCCCAAGGACGCGAGAACCCGCTTGTACCCAAGCGCGATGGGAGAACGAGCCGCTCCAACTCCCAGTGCTCCTCGCCGAATTCGACGAATTCAAGCTGCGGCTTCAGCATGCCGAGGCTCTCGCGAATCCACGCGGGTCCCTGTGGCACAATGACTGGGTAGCTGCAGGAACTTCCCTGTACAAGGATTGCCAGTCGTAGCAGGGAGTCGTGCAACCAGTGGTAGTAGTTGCGATAGGCTGCCGGGAAGATGATGGACGAGAACGTGCCCATCTTCCGCGCCACACGTGGAAGTCTCGTCACGTGGAAGATAGGATGCTGATCGAAAGGATCCCCCCAATTGGTGGTCATTGCTCTCAGCACCCGGTCGTCGTGAGATATCACGACGCCGTCCCTCGTGGCAATCCTCGCAGACAGCATACTGCTCAATCCAACGCCGGGGAAGCTTCTCTTCCGGGCTTCCGAGAGACGATCCACCGGACCCTGCCCAAAGATCACTGGCGGGGCGATTTCCACAACTTCGCCGCCCCGGACTTCGCGGCTCCAGAATCCTTCCGACCGCTGTGCCTCCAGGCGGATCCAGGTCGGCAGGTCAAGGATCACACCCTTCGGAGGACCCAGAGTAGAAGACGATACGGGGAGCCGACGAAGAATCGAGGCGGCGACCCGAAGGGCGCGCCTGGGCAATTCGCGAGCAGAGTCTCTCAGGGACATTGACGCCACGCCCGTCTTGTCGTGCCAGAGACTGGGTCCACGTTGGCCGAATTCAATCTGGGTCAGCCATCAGCCAATCGGTCGGCCTGGCAGCTTTTCCTCCACCCGGATGCACACAACCACTGGATAGTCCGCATCATGTGCCTCGAGGGCACGAACTGAGAGGTCCTCCGCCGCGAGACCTTGCAGAAGCGCCATGGCGCTCATGGCGTTCCCATATGCACAGACTTTGATCTCACCCGTCTCGAAACTCTCATCGAAAAGGCATCTCGCGGCAAGGGGTGTCACGCGCCAGTAATCCCCCCAACGCTCGGCGTCGTAACGGCTGATTTGGCTGATACCCGGCAGCGAGACGAGAGCCACCCCCCCCGGCGCCAGAAGCCCGTGCAGTGTGCGAATTGCGGCGCGCATGTCGAAAATGCAGTGCAACGTCTGCGTGATGATCAGGCAGTCGTACTCACGCCCGCCCAGACCCGCGCCCGTTTCCAAGCTGCCGACGAGCGTCGCCTGCGGGTTTCCCAGCGTCACGTGGAGCACGTCACTGTGTGTCACTCGCTCGCCGCCAAAACGTCGAGTGTACGTGTCATCCCCCACCTCCATGACGTGCCCGCGTATGTCCGCGGCGTGTTCGCTCAGGAACTTCTCGACATAATAGCGGTCGATGGGGGTGCCGCGGTCGAGACCGAACGCGCGGCTTATGGGATGCACTCGGCCAAAGCTGCCGAATCGCACCCAGCCCACGGGCGGGCGGACTCGCCATCGCGCGGCACGCCGCCGCAGCGCCTCGCGCAGGCGGCCGAGCGGCATGCGAACCCCGGCCGTCAGATTTCGAAGCAACATCATGTGGTCCTCTCTCCAGGCAAGGTTTCGCGCTTCGGCGCACTGCCCGGGAGTATTGCCTTGAGCCACCGTCCCTTCCGCCAAAAAGCACGGTAGGCTGCAAGCCGAGGGGCCACCGCCACACGCCACCCAAGATGTGAGCGCCACCCGGCACGCAGCGCCTGTTGCACAGAGTAATAGTACATCTGCTCGCAGGCAATGGGTTCAATCGCCGCCCGGACTTCTGACGGGAGGCGCTCAATGTAGCGCAAGAGCCAGCGGCAGAAGGCCAACTCATATTTCAGGAATTCACCCTTGGCATTCATCTGCGCCACGGAGGAGGCCGAATGCTGGCGATAGCGTGCGACAATCGTGGAATCGGCGTGGACAATGTAGTGGGTGTTGATCTTGGTCCACGCCACAAGGTCGGTGCGGACTTTGCGAAATCCCGGATCGAAACCTCCCACTGCACGAAGCGCCTCGCGACGCACAAGCACAGCAGTGGGGCACGGGTAGATCGATGCATCGCGAAGGAATTCCAGCGTGAGCCGGGGCGGCTCGTAGAGTCCCTCCTGCAGGGGGCCAAATGGCTGATCGTAATCCGGCGCGCTTCGCGCGTCATCCGAGAAGTAGCGCACGCGCGCGAAAGTCATGGCCGCCTGTGGCAGGCCGTTAAGCCGATCCACTTGGTGCGCCAGCTTCTCGGGAAGCCAGATGTCGTCCGCATCCAAGAAGGCCACCAATTCCCCGCGCGCATTCGCGAGGCCCAAGTTGCGCGCTGCGCTGGCGCCGTGGGAGAGGCCATCGGCGTGCGTCAGCATCCGCACACGCGAGGTGTGGCGAGCGGTCAGCTCGCGCGCGAGGCGTGCCTCTTCGGCGCGCGAGCCGTCATCCACAATGATAAGTTCCCACCTGGGGTACGACTGCGCCAGTACGCTATCGACCGCGGCGGGCAGATAGCGAGCCATATTGAGATATGGGAGGATGATGCTTACCAAAGCATCCGAGTGGATCACCACAATGGCCTACCTGTGCGCTGGACTGACGGCCTATTGAGACGGCGCGTTGCCCAGCAGTCGATATATGGTCACCGTTGCGTCCTGGTATACCAGAACGCCTTCCACCGGTGGAGGAGGCGTCCCTCGCCAAATGAGGTAGACCGAAGGATGCGCAGCGGCGACATAGTGGCTGGCCAGAGACTCTTCGATCAGCGTTTCGGGCGTGAGCGCAGCACCGGCAATGACCTCGTGCGGCAGGTGAAAGTCCACAGCCGGATCAGCCTGGCGCAGGGCCGGCACCGATTCCGGGCCCAGATACCGCATGCGTTCCAACATCCAGAATCGCCGGTCGACCACCAACGCGTTGGGCTCGACAAATAGAGAATTGACCGGAGTGGATTGGTTAGCCCAGGAGATGTATTCCAGGGGTTTCGGAAGCGCGTCCTTCGGCGGCACGAACCTCACCACTGCTGCAGGAAGGGGGACGGCCGCCCCGATAGCTGGACGGCCGTAGTAGTCGATCTCCGCCAGTGGGGTCACCATCGAGCCTAGTAGCACAACCGCCAGCAAATAGCCCCAGGCGACCTTCTCCCGTTTCGACAGATTGTGGTGAGCAAGGGCTTCAGGCAAGAGAGATGCCCCGAGGAAGATACACAGTGCCACCGGCATCATGCCTCTTGATGCAAGATTGTTGCCGTCATCCCCCAGGAGAAAGACAAGAGGCAAGTACAGCGCCGGGTAAAGCGCCAAGAAACCATGCCACACTGGGGATCTCGACCAGGGTCGCGTCCAGAGCCATGCCAGGAATAGCATGAACGCCAGGCCGAGCTCAATGGAGAGTATGGCGATCGTCGGGACGGGGAGAGCCACGATGGTCAGGATGCGGTCCACGGCCTCCCCCAGTGCACCATGTGAAACCAGCATTCGCTCCAGCAAAAGAATCCGGAAGCGACTCCAGTGGACTACCGACAATTGACCTGCTGTCGTCACGACCATCCGGAAGCTTCCCACGCCGAACAACCCCAGTCCGATGATCCCGGCCGCCAAGCCACGCCGCCATCGCAGTGTAAGCCAGCGCGTTCCTCCCAAGAGGCCGCCTGCGACCCCCAACATCCGCCGTCGAACTATCCACGCAAGGGCAATACCTGCTGTTAATGCCGACAAGAAAACGAAGGCGCTCGAGGCAAACATGTAACTCATCATGACGCCGAAGGCGGCCGCTCGAGGCAGAGTAGGTGCCCGGACATTCCGCCAAAGCAGGAGCACCACACCAAAGCACAGGAGGCCGCTTAAGTGCTGGGGAACCCAGAGTGCGTTGTAGTAGGAGTCTTCGATCAGAACCGTAGAGGACAGCCCCGGAAGGAACGATTGCCACCAATGCAGCAGCGACATTTCCGGTGCGAAGAAGAGATCAAACCCTCCTGCTAGAGTCACAAACAGGAGCCCAAGTATCTTCCCCAGCCGTGTGCGGCAGTTCAGGCATATGAGGGAATAGGACACACCTGCACATGCAACCGTGATCCAGAAGCCGTAGAGGGCAAGCGATGCCGGAACGCTGAAGCCACCAAGAATCCTCACCAGAAGCGCAGGATAGATCCATGCTGCGTAGTAGTATCGAAGCGGCCATTCCGGAAAGAAGGGGTGCACCGGAGGCAATCCCGACTCGGCAACCGCGGTAATGCGGGCCAGGTGCCAATAGTCATCCCACTGCGCAGCAAAGCCCGGCGTTCCGGCACCCAGATAGTGCAGACGCGGGAGGGTCACAAGCATGGCAAAAAGAAGGATCGCACCTGCAGCGAGAAGTTGCTCGCGGCGACCCACGACTGCCGCTCCGCTCGTCCGGTCCTTGACAACTATGCGGATCGGCCTTCCAAGTAATCTCAGGCAAAGCGCAGCCGCGAGAAACACGGCAGCAAGGCCGCCCGCCGTGAGCATGGATAGCTCGACATGTATGAAGGCCGACACGCAGAGGAGCACGAAGGGGACGATCACAAGCGACAGCACGAGCCGGAAGAGCCACCGGCCAAACCACCTCACACCCCGAAGTTCAAAGCATATCGAGAGAGCCCAACCCGGCGCGAGATAGGCCAAAGACGCAAGTAAAGCTAGCCAGGCGCTGGACCAGTTCAACACGTGGGTCTCACTCCTTGTTCGGGAAAGCACCTTTCAAGAATCACGGGAGTCAAATTGCTTCTCGCGTGAGGGCCAACCAACCGGTTTCGGAGCAGTTTGGGTTGGGACCCGACCCCAGACGACATCGTTCCTCGGGATCTGCAAACCCAACCCTCGATGCCATTGCGGCGCATGCGATTGCGCATGAACGTCATTCGTTCCTGCGGGTATCTCGGAGGGAAGCGTCGATTCCCCATCGGTCAAGTGGAGCAGCGCGCCCTCGCCCCAGGGCCCCTGCCTGGGATCAGGGGCGGTTCACGTTCGCTCGGGGTTCGGGCGGTCCGATCGGCGGTTCAGTTCCCGCCCGGGATCGCGCAGTGCTACCGATTGCTGGGCTGGCATCCATCGTGGCTCATCGCCACTCGGAGGTCCCTACCGTTCGGTGAGCATTCGGCCGAGGATCGCCCGCACCTTGGCGCGATCTTTGGTCGAGTAGTACCAGTCGATCGTCTTGTGCAGGCCATCCACGAACTTGGTCTTGGGTTCCCAGCCGAGCAGTTGCCTGGCCAAGTGGTTGTCGGCTACGCGGTTGAGCGGGCCGGTGGGCATCTCCGGGCGCGTCACGATGCGCGCTTTGTGCCCGGTGTAGCGCAGTACTTCTTCCGCCGCATCGCGCACGCGGATGCGCTCCATCGTCCCCAGGTTCACTGCGCGTCCATCGTCGATCTTCTCCGCGGCCAGGATCGTCCCAGCCACAATGTCCTCGATGTAGGTCCAATTGCGTATCTGCTCGCCCGTGCCCCACACCTCGTAGGGATCCTCGCCGATGAATGCGCGCGCGGTCATTGCCATCACCGCGTGGTTCTCGACTCCGCGCGGTCCGTAGACCGTGAAGTACCGGCAACTGGCGGATTGCATGCCCAGCTGCTTGTAGTAGGCCTGCAACGTCAACTCGCCCATCAGCTTGGCCCAGCCGTACAGATTGTCCGCGTCGTAGGGCGGCCTCACAAAGTCCTCTGTGAGGTACAGCTCCTGATCGGTGCGCGTCTGCAGGTTGTTGGGGTAGACGCATCCCGACGATGCAAAGACAACTTTCTCCACCCCGGCCGCGTGCGCCGCACGAAACAGCATGCCGTCCAGGATCAGGTTGGTCGAGCACTCGACCTGGTGCAGGTCCACGTAACCGCGCCCGCCGTGGTCGGCCGCCAGGTGAAACACTACCTGCACTCCTCGCAAGCCGGCCGTAACCACTTCCGCTTGGAGCAGATCGCCCTGGATGAACTCAACCCGACCGGTGTCCAGGTGGCCCTGGATGTTCTCGCGCCGGCCGCTCGAAAGGTTGTCGACCACGCGTATGCGCGCCCCGCGCGCCACCAGAGCATCCACCAGCGATGAGCCGATGAAGGAGGCGCCGCCGGTGACCAGGACCTGCGTTCCATTCCAATTGATCATTAACCTGATCTCTCCCAATTCTTCTCGCGTCCGCCGCGAGTGCATGGGCGGCGAGCGTTCATTCTAGCAGTTTGGGGAAGAACCGTCTCCCCCTCACCCCTTACGCCCTCTCCGCCTCATCGCGGTCCTAGACGAAGCGGATCATGGCGGAGAGGGGGTGGAGAAACTCAGGGAGGCGGGGGGCCTAAGCCCCCCGCCTCCCTGAGGACCTCTCCCCTCCCCCGGCGCGGCGCCTTCGCACTGCAACTGCAACTCGCCGGGGGAGCAGCTGGGGGGCCTTGCCCTCGGAACGAGGGTGGGTGCCACAAAACGATGGTCTCTCCTCAGCAACCTGCTAGGTCGAACCGACGCCAATCGCAATGTAAGAACCCACCGCCGCGCGCAGATCCGGCGAGGCCAGGCGCCACGCATCGATCAGCGTGAGCCGCGGCGCATGCTCTCCGAGCTCGGCTGCACGCAACGCACCTAACTCCTGCCAGGGTGTGACCAGCACGGCCACCTGGCACTCGCGCAGGCACTCAATGGCGCTGCGCGCGTAGGCCACACGCTCGCCCAGAACCGCCCGCGCGGACTCCTGCGCCATCGGGTCGTACACCACCACAGCGATGCCCTCTTCGAGCAGCGCCTCGGCCAGCAAGACCCCTTGCGATTCTTCAATGACCTCGGTGTCAGGTTTGTAGGCCAATCCGAGAATCCCCACGCGCGTGCCCGACTTGCAGTGCGCGCGAACCAATCCCAATAGCCGATTGACCTCTCCGCGATTGGCACGATCGGTAGCCTCGGCCAAGGCCGCGGTCAATCCGTGCTCGCGTGCCAGCCGCCCGAGGGCCAGGTTGTCGCGCGGGAAGCACGGCCCGCCGTAGCCGGCCGCGCCTTTGAGGTATTTGTGGCCGATGCGCGTATCGTGCCCAATGGCGCGCGTCACCACGTCCACTTCCGCGCCGGGTATTTGCTCGCACAGGTGGGCCAGCATGTTGGCGAAGGTGATCTTGGTCGTGACGAAGGTGTTGACCGAGAGCTTGGAGAGTTCGGCGTTGACGAAATTCATGCGGGCGATGACCGGCTCGTTCTCGCACACCTTCTTGTAGAAAGCCTCCAGCAGTTCGCCCGTATGCGCGTCGGATTCGCCAACTAGGATGAGATCCGGATTGAGGAAATCGTGAATCACACTCCCCAGGGCGATGAACTCGGGGCTGTAGCACAGTCCGAAGTCCGTAACGGCCTTCTTGCCGGAGGCAGCCTCCAGCCTCTCGCGGATTGGCCCGCCGGTGTGGCCGGGCATGACCGTGCATGTGATCACGACCACGCGCCGCTCGGCCGTGGCCCCGATGGCCTTGCCCACCTCGTCCAACGCGGGCAGGACGTGGCGCAGCGAGAAGCCTCCGTCGGGTTCGCTGGGCGTAGGCACAATGATGAAAATGACCTCCGCCTCAAGCGCTGCCCGACGGATATCGATTGTAGCCCGCAGGCGTGCATGCCCGGCGCGGATGGTCTCCGCCAGGTTTGTCTCGCGCACGGGCGCCTCGCCACGGTTGATGGCCTCAACCTTGGAGGGATCCAGATCCGCGCCGATGACCTGGATGCCGCGCGAGGCCACTGCGGCTGCCATGGGCGCACCCAGCTTGCCTAATCCGATAACTGCGACTTTGCGTGGTGCCGATACACGTGCCGCCATGAAGTCTCCGCTCGTGGGTTAATTGGGGTCCCGGACGTTTTGGTGCTTTGCGCCGGCAGCTCGTCAGATGCGCCCGCGCCAGCGAGCCACCTGGCGCCGAGCCCGGTAGATGGCTGCGCCGACCGCACGCGCCAGGCGATGCAGCCGGCCGGCAACAGGGCTGAGGACCGGGAGGGTGTGCCACCCGCGCCTGAGGTGCGCCCAATCGAGCGTGCGCGTCAAGCGCCCTGCCCGCAGGCGATGGGTGGCATCGTCAATCGTGAAGTAGTGGTCCAGGCCGCCGGCTAGGGCCATGTTGCGCTGGGCCTCCGGCCCTTTCCACACCTCCGGCCGGCCGCCCCCCGCATGGCTGTAGTCGTGGTTTTGGTGCACCGCCGTAACCGCTGCCGTCGCATCCACCACCGGTACATGCTGCGCGCGGGCAGAATAGATCAGCCAATTATCCCACATGGTCCGGCCCACAGCGAAGGGCGGCATCTCGCGATACAGTCCGCGGCAAAAGACGAAGTAGTCGATGCCCCGCGGCTTATGCAGCACCGCCCGCGCGTGCACTGCGCGCCGCAGGTCCGCCTCCCACCCCGGGTCGGCGAAGTCGATCGTGTCTTCGAAGTCCAGGTCCCATCGACGCCCCACTATCAGCAGCTTTGCGAGTCGACCCGCCGTGCGCTCGACGGCGGCCAGGAAATCGGGAAGCAGGATGATATCGGCATTGACATACGTTACGAGATCATTGGTCGCATGCTGCTCGGCGGTGGCAAATACGGCATCGACGCGCGGTGTCCCGGCGGAGGTCGTCTCGACAGTCGGGATATGCCTGGCCCCGATGGCACCAGCCGCCTCGGCCGATCCCACTTCGCTTCCGAGAACGAGGATCTCCACATGCGCACCCAGCGCGCGCCACGAGCCGAGCGCATTGCGCTGGATGCGCGCAAATGGACCTGTGAACGGCTTGGGAATCGTGAATAGGGTGATCACGGCGAAGGGTCCGTCAACTCAACCACGATGAACCGGCGCAATGGTTCGCCCGGCCCCCAGTCAATGATCTCCGGCCCATCATAGACGAGCGACGCTGCCTGCGCCTCGACCAAACCGAGATAAGGCCCACTGGCAATCCGCGCCTCGGGCTCCACGTTGGCCAGGTGAGTGATTCCTTCTCGATGCAGATACTCGATCAGCGGGTCGCGGGAAGCCAATCCCCGCAGGTAGAGCAGGTGCCCGCGAGTCTCACTTTCCACGAATTGCGGCGTGTTGGCCAGACCGTCGATGTTAATCACCGTGTAACCCTCGGCGAAGTAGCCGAGCAAGCCGGAGCTATAGGAGGCCACCCGGCTGCCGTGCGGCAGGTGCGCGTTCATCCAACGCACGCCGTTGTAGCCCGCCGCCGCGGCGGGGTCGGGCGTGTATTGGGTCGGGCGCCATGCGCGCTCGAACGGGATCGCCAGCGCGCAGATGCCGGCCGCGAGAAGTACGCCGCCCAACGCGCTGAGCCATGAGATTGAAGTTGCCGGTGCGTCTGCGCGGCGCGCGGTTCTCCACTGCGCCACAGCACGCACCCCGCGAGCCGCGCCACACGCCACAAGCCAAAGCACGGTCGCGGCGGCGAGCACCAGCGTCACCTGCTCCGGGACGGGATACCATGTTCCCCAGTACAAGTAGGCCGGCAGGAGCATCAAATTCGAAACCCCATTGATGATCGCGCCGAGCGCCAGCGCGCCCACGACGAGCGCAGCCGCGCTCGGTTCCGTCCGCTCCCCCCGCAAGCCCCTCGAACCGCGCCGGCTAATTCCACCACGTGCGGCAAAGATCAACCACGCGATGAACCCGCCTCCCGTGAACCCCAGGAGGATTAACCGCACCCTGTAAGCCAGCGTGCCTCCCGCAGGCCACAGCCGAGCGAGCGCACCCAGGGTGATCTCCGGAAGGAAGCCAACGAAGTAAGACTCGGCCAGCCCGCGCGTCGGCAGAACCAACGCGCCGGGGTTGCCTAGGTATGTCCGCTCGCTCTGCGGCAACAATGCGGCGATCTGGCCCAGAGAAAGCCAGGGCACATGTTGATCGATGAAGACAGCCAGCGCAGCCCATGCTCCAAAGAGCTTGGCCGTTCCGCTGTTCGGGAAGATCGTACCGAATGCAATCCAGGCGTAGACCGCCCACGCGATGAGAATCACGCCCGCCCCAAGCGCCATCCACACCGTGCGCCGCAGGCGTTCGCTCAACCCACCGGGCGAGGCGACCAGGATGGCCACCCCAAAAAGCAGCGCGATGGCCATCGCGTTCACCCGGCTCATCACCAGCAGGCCGACCACCACCCCGTCCACCCAGGCGGCACTCGCCGATGCCGGGCGCGATAACCGCCTCGCAACCAGCACGGCACTGGCCACGAGGAGGAAGGCGAAGAGCGCGTTCTCCTTGCCGGTGATGTACAGCCCGGCTAACCCCGGGTTGAACAGCCACACCGCCGGCGCAAGCAGCGCGGCCCAGCCGCGCATCCAGCGCCTCGCCAAAAGGAACAGACCGACGCCGGTCATGCAGTAGAGTAACGCCCCAAGCCCGACCGCTGCACGCAGAAAGGCGATCTTGTTTGGAACGAAAACAGCCTGGAAGGTGAGCACCAGCATCCACAGCGGTTGGAACCCGTACATCGGATGCTCCCCGTCGAAGGTAAAGAAGTGACGGGTCGCGAAATCCCACGCCGGTTGCAGGTAGTAATACGAGTCGTCCTGCAAGCGCTCCAAAGCAAGTTCACGAAAGTCGGAGACTGCGGCGTAGCGCATGAGCACGATGAACGCAGCGGCAGCCATAATCAGCACCGCGCCCAGCGGCAGTCGCGGGTCGCCCAACCAGCTCCACGCACTGCGGCGCGCACTCCGGCGAGGATCAACACCCACGCTACTCACGCGCCACCTCGCGTGCCAGCCGCGGCCGGTCGAACCCGCACAACCGGCGCTCGAACTCCTCTCCGTCCCAATCGCGCACCAGGAAGCGAGGCAGCCAGTAGGGGTTGCTGCCCCGCACGACCTGCCCTGGCGTGTTGGCGCACGCTTCGCGCAGCCCGAGTTCTCGTGCAAGCGCGATGGTCTGCCGCCCGACGTCCCACGGGCTGCCATAAGGATAGGCGAAGCTTTCCACTTTCCGCTCGAGAATCCTCTCGAGCACCTGCAGGCCCGCCCGCATTTCTGCAGCCTGCGCCTCACGGTCGAGATTGGCCAGAACGAGATGATCGAGACCGTGCGATCCGATCTCGACCAACGGGTGGGCATCCAGCGCGCGAAGCTGGTCGCGAGAGAGGAGCCGGTGCTGATTGCAGGCCACGGGCTGCTCCCCCCGTTGCGCGCGCAACTCCTCGAGCGCATGCTCCCGCTCGGCTGCGTTCAGCGGGCGGAGCAACTGACACACTTCAAGGTAGATGTGTTCTCTTGCCAAATCGGGCCAAGCCAAGTTTTCAGCGGTGGCGGGGTGTGCCTTGCCAGGCGGAGCGGCGCTCCAGCGATACTCGGTGCGGCCGATATGCAGCACGAACTCGACGGGCAGGTCGCGGCGCGTGAGTATCTCATGATGCAATTCGTCAATATACAGCTCGCCCCCGCTCTGCACGTGCCCGCCAGATGCATAAACCGTTGCCGGCACCTGCGCTTGCTCAAGCAACGGCAAGGCCTGCGTCAGGTTGTCGGCATAACCATCATCGAAGGTCAGCGCGACGCCCCGGGGCGGTATGCTCCCTGAGCGCAACCCCGCGCTGAGATCGCGCACCGCCACGGGCCGCCCCCACCGCCGCAGCACCTGCAGGTGCTCGGCGAAGTGCTGCGGGCTGACGCACAGGAGATGCGGGTCCGGATGGCCCTCCGCCACGCGATGGTAGAGCAGGATGATGGCTCGATGGGCGAACAACATTGCGGCCTGGCGGGCCGCAACCTGGGTTGCCTGAAGGATCCGCCGCATGCCCGAGACCGCTCTCATCCCGTCTGCCGCCGATCGTCTCCGGTGCCGGTGGTCGACATCGAGAAGGTGCACGGCAGGTTGAGTACGCCTTGCCATTCATCTTGCGGATGAGAAAGAGGCGTGGTGGCCACGATGAGTTCCGGCATGGCCCACCAATCGTCGAGAAGGCGATGCCCCTCGCGCTCATACAGGCTGGCATGCAGGCGATAGGCCCCCGGCCGCAGCGGCAGCAGCGGCAGCCCGAAGGCGAAGGTATATCGCCCGGCCGCGAGCTCGAGGTCGCCGCGTCCCTCGTCGTAGGTCGAGCCCGACCACATCAACTGCCCTTCCACATCGAAGATTTCAAACCCGCCATAGGCCTGCCCGAGCTTCTGGCGCACGTCGAGCTGCAACTCAAGGGTCAGCGGGTCGAGCGAGTTGAGGGTGTGAGCATGGGCCTCGTCGTTGGTCGCGATGCGCCAGCCCAGGTAGCGCGCGCGATACTCGGCGGAAGGCGCGGCGGCACCGGCGGCAGCACCTCCCAAGGCCTCGCTCTCATAGCGCGCCACGACTTCGCCAGTGGGGCCGACGGCGCGCACACGGCCGCCATCCAGCCACAGCGTGCGCGTGCACAGACGCCGGATGGAAGTCATTTGGTGGCTGACGAAAAGCACCGTGCGGCCGGATTGGGCCACATCGCCCATGCGGCCCAGGCACTTGCGCTGGAAGGCCAGGTCGCCAACGGCCAGTACCTCGTCTACCAAAAGGATCTCCGGGTCGAGATGCGCCGCTACCGCGAACCCCAGGCGCACGTACATGCCGCTCGAATAGCGCTTCACCGGCATGTCGAGGAAGCGTTCGAGTTCCGCAAAGGCCACGATCTCATCAAAGCGGCGCTGCACTTCGGCGCGGCGCAGCCCGAGGATCGCCCCGCTGAGGTAGATGTTCTCGCGGCCGGTCAACTCTCCATGGAAGCCGGTGCCGACCTCAAGCAGCGCGGCTGTGCGGCCATAGAGATCGGCCTCGCCCTGGGTGGGCTCCGTGATGCGCGCCAGCAACTTGAGCAGCGTGCTCTTGCCCACGCCGTTGCGGCCAATCAGCCCGACCACTTCTCCGGGCTGCACCTCGAAAGACACATCGCGCAGGGCCCACAAGTACTCCTCGGGGCGTTCTTTTCCTCCGCTGCGCGCACCGCCGCGCCGCCGCTCAAGCCAATCGCTGAGCCCGCCGCGCAGCGTGCCTCCCAGACCGGGAGTGCCTCCCAGTCGGTAACGTTTGCCTAACCCGCGAACGGCAATGGCGGCTTTGGTCATCGTCACACCACGTCCGCCATCGTGCGCTGGGTCTGGGTGAAGACGACCACCCCCGAAACCAGTAGCAGCACGGATACGCCCAGCGCGACCCACACGCTGGCCCCCGGCGCGGCCGTGCCCAGCAGGCACCAGCGAAATCCCTCGATCACTGCCACCATCGGGTTCAGGCTGTAGAGGATCCGCCACGGCCCGGAGAGCAGCGTGCTCGAATAGACGACCGGCGTGGCGAACATCCACAGTTGCAGAAGGAAGGGGACCAGCACCTGGATATCGCGGTAGTACACATTGAGCGCCGCCAGCCACAACCCCACACCGAGCGCGATGCCCATCGCCAGCAGCAGGAAAGCGGGCAGCAGCACCAGGCTCGGCAGGAGCGGCAGGCGGTAGTACAGCATCAATGCAAAGACGACCAGCAAGGCCGCACCAAAATCCATTAGGCGCGCGAGCAGGCCCGAGACCGGCAAGACCAGTCGCGGGAAGTACACTTTGGTGACCAACCCGGCATTGCCTACCAGGCTGCCGGCCGCGCCGCCCAGCGCCTGCGAGAAGTAATTCCACGGCACGAGCGCGGCGTAGGTGAAGACCGCATAAGGCAGGCCTTCTGAGGGGACTTTGAGCAGCCCGCCGAAAAACAGGGTAAAGACGACCATCGAGAGCAGCGGCTGAAGAATGGCCCACCCGGCGCCGAGCAGCGTCTGCTTGTAGCGCACGCGGATGTCGCGCCAGGCCAGGAAGCCCAATAACTCGCGGTGCTGCCAGAGTTCCCGCCAGTCCACGCCTTGCCAACCGCGCCGCGCGCGCACCTGCAAATGGGGCACCGCCGCGGATGAAACAGGCTCGGGTGTGGCGTCGGGGGAGGCGAGGGACATAGAGTGAGGCTCGAGAGAAGAGGTTGAAGAATCAGTCGGCGCCGGGGCGCGCCCGCGAAAGGTACCAGGCGATCGTTTCCTGCAGCCCGTCATTCAGATGCACCCGTGCGCGGAAGCCGAACTTATCGAGGGCGCGCGACGTATCCAGGCTGCGCCGCGGTTGGCCGTTGGGTTGGCTGGTATCCCATTCGATGCGGCCGGTAAACCCGGTCAGGCTGGCAATCAAGAGGGCCAACTCGCGAATACTGAGCTCCTCACCCGAGCCCACGTTGACCGGCTGGTCCTCGTCGTACTTCTCGGTCGCGAGCAGGATGGCCTCGGCCGCGTCCTCAACGTAAAGAAATTCGCGGGTCGGCGATCCATCTCCCCACAGGCGGATGGCCGGCTCACCCAGCCGCTTGGCCTCCAGGCACTTGCGGATAAGCGCCGGGATGACGTGCGACGTGCGCAGATCGAAGTTATCTCCCGGCCCGTACAGGTTGACAGGAAGCAGGAAGATCGAGTTGAAGCCGTATTGCGCGCGGTAGGCCTGCGATTGCACCAACAGCATCTTCTTGGCCAGGCCGTAAGGCGCGTTGGTCTCTTCAGGGTAGCCGTTCCACAAGTCTTCTTCTTTGAAGGGGACCGGGGTGTCCTTGGGATAGGCACACACCGTTCCCAGCGCGACGAACTTCTCCACCCCGGCACGCCAGGATTCATGCAGAAGTTGCGTGCCCATGATCAAGTTGTCGTAGAAGAAATCCGCCGGGTGGTCGCGATTCGCGCCGATACCGCCGACCTTAGCGGCCAGGTGAATCACGACCTGGGGCTGCACGGTGGAGAGCAGCCGCTGAATATCGGCCAGGCGGGTGAGGTTGAATTCCTCGATGATTGGGATGAAAACGTCGCGCGCCCCGCGTTCGCGCAGCTTCGCGGTCACATACTTGCCGAGGAAACCTGCACCCCCGGTCACCACAAATCGCGTCTTCTGCCAGTCCATAAGAGTTGTCGAGGATCCTGCAGCGCATTGCGAGAATCGGCCGGCGGCCGTTGCAGGTCTATTCTATCCCATCCCCGCTGCGGGTTCGCGAATGCCCGGTGAGATTGAAGGTCGCTGCAGGCCTTGCGTATCGCTTGTCTCCGCCCTGAGCGTGGTCAGCACACCCAATCCCGCGACCAACACCGCCATGGTCACATGGCGTGGATAGTAAGTCTGCACGGCGAATACCAGGTGCGTCAGCACATATGGCAGCGGAAGGAGCATGACTACGTCCGCACGCTGCCATCCGCGACGCGCAGCCAAAATGGTTGTGATCAGCCACGCAACCATGAGTACATGTGCGAACATGCCCACCGGTGCCTGCCAGTCGTCCAGCGGCACGGCAAACAGGAGCAGCTGTACTTGGTTCAACAGTCTACTCACGGCCTGCGGATCGCCCCGCAGAATGGCGAGCCATTGCTGCGGTCCGAGGATGAGGTTGCTGGCGATACCCGCGCTGGTCGTTGTGAAGACAAATGCCCCGCCATACACGAGATTGTGCACGAGGGGCAGCAGGCATAACCCCGTGAATGCGGCAAGGGGCACCACCCCGTCTTTCCATCGGTGCCGGCCGTGCAAAAGCAGCGACACCGCCAGCATCAGCCCGTTGCCGGGAATCTGGTTGGTCCGGGTGATCGACGCCATCCCCAGAAGGAGCGCGCCCCAAACAAGGTCTCGCTTGCGAGCGGGGGCAAACAAGAGCGGGAAAGCCCATAGCATGGCGATCCAGGTCGGATACTCCGCCATGCCATCCCGCACAAAGCGTGCCATGTAGTAGCCTGTTACCCCGAGCAGGCACACTGCGGTCACAATCCATAGCAGGCCGCGCGCTTCCTCTGAGCGCGGCGATCGGAACCGCTCCAGCGAGTAAAAGGCGCTCCCGAGCGCCAGAAGAAACACCGCTGTGCCATAAAGAACGTCGCCCTCGCCGAAGAGGGCGTGTTCACCGAATTTGACGTAGCGGTAGAGAGGCTGGGCATAGAAAACGGACTCCTCGCCCTGCAGCGACCCGGTTTGCAGGATGGCGCGCGCCTGCGATTCGGCGGTCAGGTTATCATTGCCCGCACCCCAGATGGTCACATGATCCCAGCTCGGGTAGGCCTGACGCATCGTTGCCGCGGCCAGCGCCGCGAGTGCGAGGTAGATGACGAGCGGCGAGAGGTGCCGCCATCGCGTGTGCACCACAAGCAGCAGCATGGCGAGAACCGAGAAGCTGACCTGCAGCAGTGGCAGGCCCCCAAAAGCACGCTGTACATAATCCACACGCGCCGGTGGGAGAAGGCAGAGCGCGACGGCCGCACCCGCCATGACGATCACGACCAGCAGTTCGCGCCCCGCGATGATCGCCAGAGCCAGCGCGCTGGCTATTACCAGCAGTCCGAGTGCCAGATCGGCCGCGAGCGCGATCTGGTCCCAAGGGGTGGCGCGCTGCGCCTGGAGCAGGGCTGGCGGCGCGCCGTCCCCAACAAGTGAAACGCGCAGCATGGCGCGCGGACCCCACGAGTCGGGGTCCTGACCGCTGCGCGAGCCGTCGTCGAAGCGGTAGCGCAACTGCATCGTGGAGGTTGTCGCAGTCAGCGATATCTCGACCGAGCGCGCCTGGGCATACGAAGGCGGGAGCGGCATGCGCTCGCCGGCAACCTGCAGCTCGCCTTCGCCAACGTATTCCACCCGTAACACTCCGACAGCGCGTGTCTCAACCGGACCAGACCACGAGGCCTCAAAGGGGAGACGCGTGCGGAGCGGCATATCGGGCTGCCAATCGTAGAAATCGAAGCGGCTCGAGTTGAGGAAGCCCAGGTTCCACGTGTCGCCGTCAAAGGCGATGCGCTGATCGTAGCGCGTCACATCGCCGCGGAAGAAGGGGTTGTCGAAGGAGCGCTCGCAGTGCGGCGAAACGACCGGGCCACCGTACCTGCCAATCGGGGCGAGGCCCGGCCGGTAGCATCCTGGCCAGCCTTGCATGGGTCCGGCCGCCAGCAGCACGATCTTGCCAGTCAGCACAACGCACAGGATTAGCCAGGCGACCCATGGGCCGTAGCGCAGGCGCTGCAACCGGCGCCACGCCTCGCCTCGCACGCTCGCCCATAGCCCCAGGGGTACGACAACCAGTAGCGCAACGACCTCGAGCGGTGTTGCCAAGGGCAACCCGTCGAGCCGCATGAGGTTGGATGTGGGCAGGAGCAGGGTTGCGAGCAGCCCGAGGGCAAAGAGCAGCGCGGCTTTGTCGGAGGGTTTTTCCATCAGAGTCCGTTGGCTAGAGGCGCGGCGGCGTTCGGATCGCTGGACGTCATCGCGCGGCGAGCCTACTTGACCGCTTCCACGCCTCCACGCAGTTGGCGTGCCAGCTGCTCGCGATCGGCATCGACCATCAGATGCACCAGCTCGCGGAAGCCCGTCTTCGGCTTCCAGCCGAGGACCGCACTCGCTTTGCTTGCGTCGCCGCGCAGCGCATCCACCTCCGAGGGGCGGAAGTAGCGCGTGTCGACCTCGACGCACGCCTGCCAATCGAGCCCCGCATAGGCGAAGGCCTCTTCACCAAACTCACGCACCGCGTGGCTTTCGCCCGTGGCAATGACGAAGTCGTCGGGCGTATCCTGCTGCAGCATACGCCACATGGCCTCGACGTATTCCGGCGCGTACCCCCAGTCGCGGCGGGCCTCCAGGTTACCCAGGAACAGCTTCTTCTGCACGCCCGCCTCGATCCGCGCCACCGCGCGGGTGATCTTGCGGGTGACGAAAGTTTCGCCGCGGCGCGGGCTTTCGTGGTTGAAGAGAATGCCGTTGCAGGCGTGGATGCCATAGGCCTCGCGGTAATTGACCGTGGTCCAGAAGGCATACACCTTGGCGCAGGCATACGGGCTGCGCGGATAGAAGGGCGTGTTCTCATTCTGCGGCACTTCCTTCGCCCGCCCATACATTTCGCTGGAAGAAGCCTGGTAGAACTTGCACTTCGGACCGGTCTCGCGGATCGCCTCCAGCAGCCGCACAGTGCCCAACCCGCCGATATCGCCCGTGTACTCGGGCATCTCGAAGCTCACCTTGACGTGGCTCTGGGCTGCCAGGTGATAGACCTCATCCGGCCGCATTCCGTAAAGCAGTTTGACCAAGTTGGTCGAGTCGGAGAGGTCGCCGTAGTGCAGGAAGAGACTGACCCCGTTGACGTGCGGGTCTTGGTAAAGATGGTCGATGCGGCTGGTGTTGAAGGTCGAGGCTCGGCGGATGATGCCGTGCACCTCGTAGCCCTTGGAAAGCAGGAGCTCGGCCAGGTACGATCCATCCTGCCCAGTGATTCCCGTAATGAGCGCCTTGGGTGATCCCATGCGTCCCTTCCCTGCGGCCAGCGTTCGGCCGGCGTGCCAGCTAATCTGTCAGATGATAGATCGCAACGTAGTCGTCCCGATACACGGGCGTGCCGAGTTCAGGTTTGTCGCCGCTGCGCGAGACGTAGTATAGCGGCGGCCGGCGTCGAAGGACGTAAGGCGAAGCCAGGGCGCGCCCCAGCAGCGTGCCGCCCGGGTTGCTCGCCCATGCGGCTTCGACAGCCCGACCTCCGGCCAGTGTGAAGTCGCGCTCCCCGCCGGCATATTGGGCGATATCGCTTGGGTCCGCAAAGCGCATGCGCTCGAGCAAGTGGAACTGATTGGGTTCTCCGGCGAGGCTCTCTTCCACAAAGAGCGCGTCGGCCGGCGTATTCTCATGGGCCCAGGTAATGTACGCCAAGGACGGCACGCGCGTGCCCGCTGGCGGGATGAGGTACTGTAAGTCCTCGCTGCCCGCGGAGGCGCTCAGGGGCCCCCAGCCTTGCGTGAGGCGCAGCGCCTCGCCCACGCCTCGCCGCGCAAGGTACGCCCACTCGACCCACGGCGAAATCGCCTGGGCCGCGAGAGTCAAGATGAACAAGTAGAGAAGTGCGCCCTTATGCCACGTTCGCAGTGAGCGCCAGTTCAGGCTTGCCAGGAGCGTTGCCGCCGCTAGGACCATCACGATCTGCACCGGAAGCATGCCACGCATGGCGAAGTTCGGCGGCAAAAGCAACAACGCGATCGGGATGTAGGCCAGAGGGTAAAGCGCAAGGAATCGCTCCCATCGCCCTGCCCCGCGTCGCGCCCCACGTACTACATAAGCGCAGTACAGGCCAAAGACGAGCCCCATCTCGACCAGCAGCACCCACGCCGCCACCAGCGGCAGCCCCAGCCAGGTGAGGATCTGGTCCACGATGAGAGCGCGCGGTTGGTCGACCCCGATCAGCCCGCCCAGCACGACCGCGCGGAAGTTGCCCCAGCCGACGGCGCCTCGGTTGCCGATGGCCAGAAGCAGCTGCGGCGCGGCCAGCAGCGCAAAGAGCCCAATCCCCAAAACAAGAATCGGCCAGGCCGCTCGACGCCACCACACGCGTCGCCACAGGATGGCCCACACGACCGCAGCCAGCGCGAACGATATCCATACGAAGGTGCTCGTCCCAAACATGAACACCGCCGCCAGCGCGATGAGCGACGTGCGCAATGCGAGCCCGCTTTGCACATGCCGCACTAGGAGCAGAATCAGAATGAAGGCCATGGCGCCGGCCACGTGCTGCGGCACCCACATGTAAGAAGTCAACAGGCTGGGTATTTGCGTGCCCGACACCAGCCAGGCGGCACCGGATTGCCACCATTCGTGGAGCGTGGCCCCGGGACCCGTGAAATAGTCGAATCCGCCCACCACCGTGAGCATCGCCACACCTGCCAAGCGCGCCCCCCACGGGCGGACCGCCGCGCGCAACAGAGCATAGGCCACGCCCAGGAAACTCAACAGATTGACGAAAGCGTGGATCGTCAGCACGCGAGCCAGCGATTGACCCGCCAGCGGCCAGGAGGCCAGCGTCGCGGGATAGATCCACGACCAGTAGTAGTACATCAGCGGGGAGTCTGGAAAGAGATAGTGCCGCGGCGGGAGGCCGCTCGAAACGATCGAGGTCAATTCCGAGAGATGCCAGTAGATGTCGCTGATGACGGTGGTCGAGACGTCGCTTCCGTGCACGAGGAGGTGCAGCCGCGGCAGCATGGCCAGCGCAGCTACAAGGGTGAGCAGCAAGGCAACGCCCCAGGTTTCCACGGCGCGTGGCCGCGTCGCGCCCACGCGCGCACGGAACTTGAGAACCGGCTGCCACCCCCGCCACCGCAAAAGGGCGCCTAGCGCGAAGAGCGCCGCCGTGAGAATGGCCAACCCGGTGAGTGTCGGATGGAAAGGCACCAGAGCCGCGGCCGTATTGAAAACGAGCGGCACGCCGATCAGCGCCAGTGGCACGGGCAGCAATACATGACCCAGGCGCCCGAGCCCCCGCCAGGCAACGAGGTCGCGCAGCGCCGCACCCGGCAGCCAGTAAGCTGCCAGGATCAAGAGTGCCATTCCAATCGTCTGCGCGATCGAGGCCACCATGCGTCAGAACAGGCTGAGTTGCTTTGGAGGTTCCGCCGTCGCGGGGGGCGGCGCAGGCGCGGCTTGCTGCGAGGCGCGAATGAGTTCGGGCAGTTTGGCGAAATCCTCCACGACCGTGGCTCGCAGGCTGGGCTGGTGCAGCGCGGCGGCCGGATGGAACATGGCCACCACCACCCGCCCATCCACCCGCCGCACCTGGCCGTGCACCGCGCTGATTTTGGCCTCGCCAAAGTAGCGTGCCATCGAGAAGCGCCCCAGGGTGACAATCACCTGCGGGTTGACTGCGGCGATCTGCCGGTCGAGGTACTCGCGGCAGGAATCCATTTCATCGGGCAGCGGGTCGCGGTTCCCCGGCGGTCGGCATTTGACTACATTGCAGATGAAGACCTGGTCGCGCTGGAAGCCAATGCCGGCCAGCAATTCCTCCAATAGCTTGCCGGCGGCCCCGACGAATGGGCGTCCCTGCTCGTTTTCGTGAAAGCCCGGGCCCTCCCCGATGAACATGATTTGCGCGTCCGGCGGTCCCTCGCCAGGCACAGCGTTCTTGCGTGAGCTGTGCAGGCGGCAACGCGTGCATACCGAAACCTCATGCGCAATTTGAGCAAGGCCACTCGACTCGGTCATTGGCGCTCATGCCCTTCCCACTCGGCTGTCTTATGTCCTGACATACATTGTCCACTCGCCGAGTGTCCCGTCTTCAGTATAGTTGTCGCGGACCCAATCGGCCCATTCCCGCCATCGCTCGACGACTGCAGGCTCAAGCACCGTATCATGGGCTTCACCTCGCCATTCCCCGCTCCACATGCTCTGCAGGGTTGGAAGCCCTCCGGGCGCCGTGACTACGGCGTCGATGATGACCTGCGGCGGATTGTCAACCACCTCACGGGAGAACTCGCTGATCATTTCCACTGTTACGTATCCTGGCATGAAGAGAAAGTACTGATGGACGAACCGGGTCGGTGCGTCGTGACCCGAAACGAAGTTGGCGCCCGCCTCGGCACCCCAAATGAGAACGGTGTCGTCCGGGGCAGTCGTGCGGTCGAGGTAGTTCATCACCGGCTCGAGGGTGTTCGGCCGGGGCGCCGCAAGGGCCACACCTGTGCGCACGATATCGCGATAGGCGATCCGGCCAACTGTCAACGAGCCAATGAGTACCGCGATGGCCACACCGCCCGCCGAGAGCACACCCTGCGCAGGACGGCGCACCACTCGCCTCCACCCTTCCTGGACAAGATACAGAAGGCTCGCCAGCAGAACCGAGAAGGTGGGCAACAGCGCCAGATAATAGTACATGAAGGAGCGGTGCGGCAAGCTGAGCAGACATGCATCCAGTGGAAGTGCAACCAGTGCCCACCCGAGGAGGGCCGGTGGCGGCGAGGCACCCCGCTTGACAGCGAGGATGCGAAGAGCGGAGGCAATGGTCCCAAGGCCAACCGTAACCAGGACTGCCGGCTGGAAGAGGCTCAACATCCGTGCCCAGATTTCCGCATAGGAGTTCTGATCGACAGCCGCGTAGCTCACCGCGTAAAGCACAACTGCCGACCAGTATTCTGGCAGGTAACCCTGGGCGAATGCGATGAGAATGCTCGCGCCGATTGGGATCGCCATCCCGCCGATGAAGACAAGGACCGCCCGAGCAGCATGTCGATATGCGTGAGCCCTAACAGCGGGGGCAATGAGAATCACCATCGCGGCCAGCATGGCGCCGATGAGGGTTGGCTTGAGCAAGAATGCGAGGCCGCCCAGGGTGCCGGCGATCAACCAGGCCTTCCATTCATCTCGGTCTTTGCCGGCCGACACGACAAGAGCCAAGGCCGCAAGCTGCAGTGGGAGAGCATACTCCTCGGCGATGTTGCCCTCCTTTGTGAGCAGAGGGCGATAGGACATCCAGACAAGGGTGCCGAAGAGGGCGGGAATTACTCCAAAGGAACGCCGCATGGCCCGGAAGCCGATGGCCGCGCCGGCAAGCAGCAGCGCCACCTTGAGCCAGTACACCCCCTCGGCCGAGCCTCCGCCCAGGACCAGGCCCAATGCATTAATGTAGAAGATGAGCGGGGGCTTCTGATCCCATATGTCCAGGTAAGGCAGGCCGCCCTGACGGATGATTTTTCCGGCATAGAGGAATAGGCCCGCGTCGCGCGTGGGTACCGGGAAATAGGATGGGGAGAATGGGATCAAGACCGCCACCAAGAAGGCGAGCAGGGCCAGGAGGACAATGCTCTCGATGATCGATGGCACGCCGAAGTGGTGTGGTTGGGTCGACCGTGGGATTGTGCGAATGCTCATACCAGTCCGCAAAGCACTTCGACGAGGCGATCTTTAGCGCAGCTCAACATCCCCCCCGGGGGAGCCATCGGCGGCCTATTCGTCATGCAGCATTCGACTCCGTCGTTCACGAGAATAGCGTTTGGTTTTCCTCCACCCACCGGTACAGGCGGGCCAGACCTTCCGCCGGGGCGATCCGCGGCCGCCACCCGAGGTCACGTTCTGCCTTGCGGATGTCGCTCACGTAGAGGCGCTGGTCACCCGGGCGCCAGTCGCCCCACTGCACCGGGAGCGTGTGTCCGGCCAGCGATTCGAGCAACGGTCCCGCGTCGGCCCACACGGCCAGCGTCTTGGAAGGTCCGCCGCCGATGTTGTAGACCTGGCCTCGCACTACGTCGCGCTGTTCCATCGCCCGCTCAAATGCTTCCAGCAAGTCCTCAATGAACAGCACGTCGCGCACCTGCTTGCCGTCGCCATAGATGGTGATCGGCCGGCCGAGCACGGCCGAGATGACAAAATGAGCCAACCATCCTTGGTCTTCGATGCCGAACTGGCGCTCGCCGTAGATGCAGGATTGGCGGAAGACAACCGTGGGCAATTGGTAGATGCGGGCATAGTCGCGCACATACTGATCGCCGGCGCCCTTCGAGCACCCGTACGGCGAATGAAAATCGAGCGGCCACGTCTCGCTCACCCCGAGCGGCAGATCGGCGTAAGCATAACGGCCGCCGCGCTCCTCCACCGCGGCGCCCTCCATCGCGCCATACACCTTGTTGGTGGAAGTGTAGATTACCAGCGGCCGGGTGCCGGCCCGGCGCGCGGCCTCCAGCACGTTGAAGGTGCCCAGCGCGTTGATCTCGAAGTCCGCGCGCGGATTCTCCACCGAAGAGGTCACCGCCACCTGAGCCGCTAGATGGAAGATGGCCTGGCACTCGTGTGCGGCGCGCTCCACACTCTCGGCGTCGCGCACGTCGCCGCGCACGAACTCGGCCGAAGGCGACTCGCGGGTGACCCACTCCAGGTTGTGCTCGGACCCGTGACGCGAAAGGTTGTCGAACAGCACGACCTGCGCACCGCGCGCGGCAAAGCGCCGGGACAGATGGCTGCCGATGAACCCGGCCCCGCCCGTCACCAGGATTCGCATACGCCTCCCATGGGACGCGACCCGCCCACTACTTGGTCTCCACGCCCGGAAAATCGAACTCGTGGGTCGTCATCAGCAAAGCATCCTCACCGTTGTCGCTGTAATACCCCAGGCGCCGTCCGACCACGGCAAACCCGTGGCGTTCGTACAATCGCTGCGCCACCCGATTGCCCCGACGCACTTCAAGCGTCGCGCTCAATGCCCCGCGCCAGGCGGCTTCGCGCAGCAGCGCTCGCAGGAGCACCTGACCCATTCCGCGTCCGCGCCAATCCGGGTGGACGGCCAGCGTCGAGATGTGCGCCTCATCAATGATGAACCAGTAACCGGCGAAGCCGATGACCTGCATCTTCGCCTGCTCGGCCTCCACCTCCAGCACCAGGAGATGGGCCGAGGGATTCTCCGAAATCTCAAAGCGATAGGTCGTCTCGGGCCACGGATTCGGGAACGACAGACTGTCGATGGCCATGACCCGCGGGATATCGTCGGCGCGCATGGCGCGAATGGCAAGCCCCGCCACGTCGCCCGAAGCAGGCGAACGGGGCGCCATGCGGGGGAATTCATGCATGCTGCGCGCTCAGGTAGATCGGCACGAGAGGTGCCGCATCCGGCGGCCCATCTCTCAGCCGCAGCCCCGTCAGTTCCGCCAGATATCCGGCCCGGCGCAGCGCAGCGGCTGCGGGAGCCACACGCAGATCGCGCCGCGGCGCCAGCACCTCACGCAGTGGGCGCCCGAGCTCGCCAACCACGATGGCTCCGCGCGGAAGCCAGGCCACCAGTTCCGCCATGGTGAACGAAAGCGCCTCGCCTTCCGTCCGCCAAGCGCGCGATTGCCATCGGTAAAGGCCCGCCGCCACTCGCGCGCGCCCGGCCTGCAACACGGCCGCCAGCACATGATCGCTTTTGGGCTGGGCGTACGCCAACACATCCAGGGTGGGCACGCCGATGACCGGAATACGGTGGCCCAGCGCGAACCCTTGCGCAAAGGCCAAGCCGACCCGCAGCGCGGTGAATGAGCCCGGCCCGAGCGTCACGCCCACGCCGCGCACCGAATCCGCGCTCAGACCCAGCGTGCCGAGCGCCTGGGCCACGAGCGGGCCCAGGGTCACCGTGTGGCGCTGGTGCGCCAGCCACGCGGATTCCCAAAGCACGGCTTCGCCGTCGCTAACTGCCGCGCCGAGCATGTCGGTCGCCGTGTCGATCGCAAGAATCGTCGTTCTATCCAAAGGTCAATCGCCGGAAGCGGTCGAGCAATTGCGGGTAGCGCCCGCCCACCGCTTTCACCCGAATGCCGCGCCGTGTGTCTTCCACCCAGCGCAGTTCAACCCACAGATGGTCGGCCGGCACGAGCGAGCGCACGCGATCCGGCCATTCAATGAGCACGGGCCCTTCCGCCGCGAGTTCCTCGAGGTCAAAACCGGGCGCTGTCTGCGTCTCCAATCGGAAGGCATCCAGATGAAACAGACGCGCGCCGTCCGGGCGAGGGTATTCGTTGACCAGGACGAAGGTGGGGCTGGTGGCCGCGGTCAGCGCGCCCCATCCGCGCACAATGCCTTGAGCCAGCGTGGTCTTGCCCGAGCCAAGGTCGCCGGCCAGGCACACCACATCGCCCGGCTGAAGCAGCTCACCCAATCGGCTGCCCAGGCGCTGGGTCTGGTCCGCGCCGTGGCTCAAGACATCCAGCGTGTTCGCATCGAGGACGGGCACGAGGCGATTATACACGCGCCATTCGATTGCCAGAGCCGCGCCGGCGGGCGCGGCCCGCCCATGGCCCCTCGACACATCCAATGTGATGTACACTTGTTCCCCGGTAGCTCGCTCCTTGGGTGCGGGCCGTCTGCAGGGGGTACTCCACCACCGTTTCCGAGGACGCATCCTCATCTCGCACCACGCTGGCAGGAAGCCCCCGTGACCGGATTACTGGATTCGCGTCGGATTGCCTCTCTCGGTGCCCGCCCTGCCCACTTCCCCGCCGACCTGCGTGAGATCGCCGACCTGATCGAATTGTGTTTCTTCGATACGCTGGACGACGCCGGCCGCCAAATGCTGCAACGGGCGCGCGCCATGTCGGGCCTGGGCGGATTGGGTTGGCACACCTATCGCTGGATGGGCAACAGCGATGAGATGGATTGGTTCCACGGCTTCGTGTGGACCGACGGCGGCAAGATCGTCGGCAACGTCAGCCTGGCGCCAAGCCATCGCGAGCCGCACACCTGGGCCATTGCCAACGTTTCGGTCCACCCAACCCATCGCCGGCGTGGCATCTCCCGCGACCTGACCCGCTTGGCCCTCGACGAGATTCGCCGCCAGGGCGGCCGCTCTGCCGTGCTGCAGGTCAAGGCCGGCAACCAGGCGGCCATGGCGCTGTATCACGGCCTGGGCTTCCGCGAGGTGACCCAACGCACCCTGTGGTCTCGCCAAGCGGCGCTCTGTCCCGACATCGCCGGTCAGACGTCGCCACGCGGGCTGACCCGCCCTTTGCGCCGCACAGGCGCCGAGTGGCAGGAAGAATTCGCATTGGTGCGGAGGGCGTATCCGGAGGGGTTGGCTTGGCGCTGGCCCGTGAGCGAGGCGTGGTTCCGCCCGTCGCTGGCTCGGCGCGCCCTGCGACTGCTGGCGGGCGAAAGTGAAGAGCATTGGGTTGTGCGTGCGGGCGTGGACATGGTGGGCTGCCTGATCATCCTGCATCGTCTGGCCGGATGGCAGGCCATTGCGGTCGCCCTGCCCGCCTGGCGCGGCGTGGTCGAAGCGCCCCTGTTGCGCGCCGCGCTTCGCGCCGGCGCCCAGCACCACCCGCTGTCGCTCGAGAGCGCTGTAACCAACGCAGAAGACGCCCTGGCCCGCCTTGGCTTCGCGCGCCATCACACGCTCATCTGGATGGAGAAGCCGCTCGAGGCGCCGGGCCGAATCTAGGCCGACCAGCTCCTGCCGCCAGTGGTACGATGCGGGCGCCCGCCGCCTGGAGCGTGGGCCCGTTGTCGCGATGCATCCTTCTGGAGGTGAACGATGATCCGCTTCATTCTGCGCTGGGCGATCAATGCCATCGCCCTGTATGCCGCGTTGAGACTGGTGCCCGGCCTGCAAGCCCAGTCGATGTCGTGGCTCAACATCATCTTGCTGGCGCTGATTTTCGGCCTGGTCAACGCCCTCATCCGCCCGGTGCTCAGCTTGGTGACCTGCCCGATGATCGTGCTGACCCTGGGGTTGTTCACTCTGCTGCTGAACACCTTCCTCTTTTGGCTGACCGGCTGGGTCGGCGAGCACTTCGGCTTCGGCTTCCAGGCTACCGGCTTCCTTCCGCTGTTTCTGGGCGCGCTGGTCGTCAGCCTGGTGAGCTGGATCCTCTCGCAACTGCTCAAGGGCGAACTGCGCTCTCGACCGGCCAGCGACTAGCCGCCTGCCTCAAAACGAGGTCGGGCCCCTCTGGCCCAATCCAATCGTTCGAGCGCTTGCCATCAGCGCAGGCCGACCGCCTGCGCTCTGTTCCTGGCAACTCCTGGAGTAGGAGCACGAGGAGTTGCCAGCTCGCCCTGGCAGAATCGCGCGTCCTCGAGCGCGCACACCCTTGCCGTCGTCCGCGGGCGCGGCCAGGCGTGCGCATGCCGCTTGCTAGCATGCTTCCGTAATGCGTGCTATGCCCTCCTCCGCATCGGTCGCCACCCCGTGCGGGCAAAATGCCGCGCTCATGAGAGCACACCCGTGCGGTGTTGCTTGATTCTCCCTCTCAATCCCGTTACAATTCCGGCGAGATTGGCGCTTGGCAAATCTCGCCTCCCATGGCTTTACTCGACGAACTCAACGCCCAACAACGGCAGGCTGTCACCGCCGGCCCGGGCCCGGTGCTGGTTGTTGCCGGGCCGGGCTCCGGCAAGACGCGCGTGCTGGCGTATCGCTTGGCCTACCTCGTGCTCGAGACCGGCCTCAACGCATCGCGCATCCTGGCGGTCACTTTCACCAACAAGGCCGCGCGCGAGATGCGTTCGCGCGCGGAGGGATTGCTCGCACGATCGGTCGACCCCAGCCTGCAGGGCGCCGGGCTGAGGCTGCTCTCGGCCGGCACATTTCACTCGCTGTGCGCGCGCTGGCTGCGGCAAGATGGCGCGGCGCTCGGACTGCCCCGCGATTATGTCATCTACGACGAGGACGACCAGGAGCGCGTGGTGCGCCTGGCCCTCGACGACCTCCTGATCAATGATAAACAGTATCGCCCCGCGGCCATGCTCGCGGCCATCTCGAAAGCCAAGAACGACATGCTCGGCCCCGAGGCCTTCAGCGACACGACGCCCTGGGAGCGCAACGCGGGGCGGGTGTATACACGCTATCAGGAATTGCTGGCGGCCAATCACGCAGTGGATTTCGACGATCTGCTGCTGCTCGTGGTGCGGCTGTTCGACGAACATCCAGAGCTCCTGGCCCGCTACCAGGAACACTTCCAGCACATTCTGGTCGATGAGTTTCAAGACACGAATGCCGCCCAGTACCGCCTGGTGCGTAGTCTGGCCCTGGCCCATCGCAACCTGTTCGCCGTAGGCGACGCCGATCAATCCATCTACCGCTGGCGTGGCGCCGATTATCGCAACGTCCAGCGATTCCTCGAGGATTTCCCCGAGGCGCGCACCATCTTGCTCGAAGAGAACTACCGCTCCTCGCAAAACATCCTGGATGCGGCCATGGCCGTCATCCGCCGCAACGCGCGCCGCGTCGACAAGCAGCTCTTCACTCAGCGCGGGGCTGGCGTCACCATCACGTTGCACGAGGCCTACAACGAAGACGACGAAGCCCTGTACGTCGTCGAAACCATCGCCACCCTGACGGCCGAGAGCAGCACCGGCCCGGCCGTGCGCCCGGGCGACTGCGCGGTCATGTATCGCACCAATGCGCAATCCCGTGCGCTCGAAGAAGCTTTCTTGCGCGCCAATCTTCCCTACAAGCTGGTGGGTGCACAGCGCTTCTATGGACGGCGCGAAGTCAAAGATGCGCTTTCGTACCTGCGCCTGGTGAGCAACCCCGCCGACGGGGTGAGCCTTGCCCGCATCCTCAACGTGCCGGCGCGCGGGCTGGGTGAGCGATCGGCCGATGGATTGTTTGCGCTGGCCGCCGGCGAGGGACGCCCAGCCGGCGAGATTCTGATCGACCTCGGACGCGACGGCCAGGCCTCCCCGTATGCCGCCGCCTTTCGCGGACGGGTACTCGCCAGCCTGATCCGTTTCGGGCAGATGCTGGCTGCATGGCGCGAGCAGCGCACGCAGCTCACTCCCGCCGCGCTTGCCCAGCGCGTGCTGGAGGAGGTGAGCTACCGCACTCACGTCGACGACGGCACCCAGGAAGGCGCCGAGCGCTGGGAAAACGTCGAGGAACTGATCGCCGTCGCGCGCGAGTTCGATACGCTGCCGCTCGAGCGCTTCCTCGAAGAGGTGGCCCTGGTGTCCGATCAGGATACGCTCAGCGAGAGCGCCGACGCGCCGACATTGCTCACCCTGCACGCGGCCAAGGGACTCGAGTTCCCGGTGGTCTTCATCATCGGCCTGGATGAGGGCGTGCTGCCGCATCAGCGCTCGCTCGACGATCCGGAGGCGCTGGCCGAAGAACGCCGCCTGTGCTATGTTGGCATCACTCGCGCCAAGGAGCGCCTGTTCCTGGTGCGTGCGTTCCGCCGCTCGTCGTACGGCGCGGGCGGGGTGTGCGACCCGTCGCGCTTCCTGCGCGATCTGCCGCCCCATCTTCTGGCGCAGTCCGCGACCGCCGAACCCCACGGGGTTGGCTGGGGCCGGCCGGAGCGCGCCGCCTGGGCCTGGGAGCCCGCGCGCCGCCGCTCGGCGGAGGCCCCCGCGCCCGCCGCGCGCTTTTCCGCCGGCATGCGCGTCGCGCACACTCTCTTCGGCGAGGGGATGGTGCTCGAATCGCGCGTGCGCGGCGAGGACGAAGAAGTGACCGTGATGTTCGAGCAATCCGGTCTCAAGCGCCTGGATGGGCAAACGGCGCCGCTCACCATCTTGCCCGAGCGCGAGTAGAAGCGGATGCACGCACTCCGCTCACGAGGCCCTCAATGAACATACTGGTGTGCGGCGGGGCGGGTTACATCGGGTCGGCCTGCGCGCGTGTGCTGCTCGAGGCCGGGCACCGCGTCACGGTGTACGACGCGCTGCTCACCGGGCACCGCGCCGCGGTTCCGCGCGAGGCCCACTTCGTCGAAGCAAACCTTGCCGACGGCGACCGGCTGCAGCGCACGCTGGGCGAGGGGCGCTTCGAGGCCGTCATGCATTTCGCCGCCTTCATCGAAGCCGGCGAAAGCATGCGCGACCCCGGCAAGTACTTCCTCAACAACATCGGCAACTCGCTCGCCCTGGTTGAGGCCGCCAGCCGCGCGGGCATCCCACGTCTGGTCTTCTCCTCCACCGCGGCGGTTTACGCCTCCTGCGATGAGCCGCTGCACGAGGCCTCGCCGCTCGGGCCATCCAACGTGTACGGCCAGACCAAGCTGATGATTGAGCAAGTGCTCGAATGGTATTCGCACACACGCGGTTTGCGTTACGCCGCGCTGCGCTACTTCAACGCGGCCGGCGCCCTGCCCGGCTCGGGCGAAGACCACCCCGGCGAAAGCCACCTCATCCCGCTCGTGCTGCGCGTGGCCCTCGGTCAGCGCCCGCATGCCGAGATCTACGGCAGCGACTATCCCACCCCCGACGGCACCGCCATCCGCGACTACATCCACATCGAGGATCTGATCTCAGCCCATCTCCTGGCGCTCTCGGCGCTCGAAGGCGAACCGCGCCTGGTCTACAACCTGGGCAACGGCAGCGGCTATTCGGTGCGCCAGGTGATCGAGGTCGCGCGTCGCGTGACCGGCCATCCCATTCCGGCGGTCGAATCGCCGCGCCGTGCCGGCGACGCGGCGCGTCTGGTGGCCGCCTCCGAAAAGATACGGCGCGAGTTGGGCTGGACTCCGCGCCATCCACACCTCGAGGATATGGTGCGCAGCGCTTGGGAATGGCATCGCACGCACCCCAAAGGCTATTCGTCGGATTAGACTCCCACGCTCGCCTGCCTGCGCGCACGCCGTGGGCTGCGGCTATAATTCGATTGCCGCGCAATTTCCCAGCATCTTCTACAGTTGCCTGCGGAGGCCCTCATGCCAGAAGCGGTCATCGTCGAAGCGGTCCGCACGCCCATCGGCCGTCATGGCGGCGTACTCAGAGAGGTGCGCCCGGACGACCTGGCAGCGCTGGTCCTCTCGGAGGTCCTGCGGCGCGCCAAGGTCGAAGCCAAGGTCGTGGAAGAGGTGTATCTGGGCTGCGCCAACCAGGCTGGCGAAGACAACCGCAACGTCGCGCGCATGGCCCTGCTGCTGGCGGGCTTCCCGGTGGAGGTGGCCGCGGTCACTTTCAACCGTCTGTGTGCCTCGGGCATGGCGGCGGTCAACGCCGCGGTGCGCGCCATCAAAGCCGGCGAGGGCGAGGCCTATGTCGCCGGCGGCGTCGAGAGTATGTCGCGCGCTCCGTGGGCCGTGCCCAAGGCCGAGCGCGGCTTCCCCTTCGGCAATCTCACCATGTGGGATACCACCCTCGGCTGGCGATTCCCCAACCCGCTGATGAAAGAGAAGTACGGCATCGATTCGATGGGCGAGACCGCCGAGAACATCGCCCAGCAGCGCCCGCATCTGACGCGCGAGAAACAGGATGCCTTTGCCCTCGAGAGCCAGCGCCGGGCGATCGCCGCCATCGACGGCGGTCGCTTCGCCGAAGAGATCGTGGCGGTGGTCATCCCGCAACCCAAAGGTGAGCCGCTGCAGGTGGCAGTGGACGAACACCCGCGGCGCGACACCTCGCCCGAGGGCCTGGCCAAGCTCAAGCCCGCCTTCCGCAGCGGCGGCTCTGTCACCGCCGGCAATTCGTCGGGGCTCAACGACGGGGCCGCGGCGCTGCTCGTGATGAGCCGGGAGCGCGCGGCGGCGCTGGGCGTGAAGCCCCTGGTGCGTGTGCTGGCCTCGGCAGCCGCGGGAGTTGAGCCGCGGGTCATGGGCCTTGGCCCGGTGTCGGCCACGCGCAAGGCACTGGCGCGCGCCGGGCTGCAGCTCGACCAGGTCGGGCTAGTCGAGCTGAATGAGGCTTTCGCGGTGCAGGCGCTGGCCGTGATGGAAGACCTTGGCCTTCGTCACGAGATCACCAATGTCAACGGTGGGGCGATTGCCCTCGGCCACCCGCTCGGCTGCTCGGGCGCGCGGGTGCTGACCACGCTCATCCACGAAATGCGCCGCCGCGCGACACACGAGAAGCGGCCGTACTACGGCCTGGCCACGTTGTGTGTCGGCGTCGGCCAGGGCGAGGCTACGATCGTCGAGTGGATTGGGGAATGAGGTTCGGGCGTATCGGGGCGGGTCTGAGGCCCGCCACTTGCAGAAGAGAGGGTGACAGCCCTTTAACCCCCACCCCGGCGACTACGCGGCGTGATGTGCAAGAGTTGCCCGGGGTAGGGGCGAGGTGGAGGACTATTCATCCGTAGCCTGCTACAGGCCCGCCCTCGCACCAGCCTCCAAAACAAGAAACGCCGCCATCGTCTCCGATGGCGGCGTTTCTCTTTCTCGTAGCGCGATCAATCTACGCCGATGCGGTCTTCCCCTTCCGCGAGCGGCGCATCGCCCAGCGGATGATGAAGAACAGCGGTAGGCCGAACAGGACGAGCAGCGGGATGCCGCAGATGCCCACGTAGATCAGCAGGTCCACCAGGTTCTGCAACCCGCGGATGAGCGACTGCAGTGCCTGACGCGCCGTGCCGGTCGGATGCCAGCCACCGATTTGCAGCGGTTGGGTGGGGATGAAAGGCATCAGCTCGACGGTGATCGCTGCATAGGCCGCCGATTCCTCATAGTACCGAATCTGGCCCTGCAAGACCTCGATCTCGCTGCGAATCTGGGTCAGCTGATTGAAGACAGACATCACGTCTTCGGTCTTGGTGGCGGAGGCCAGAATCTCACGCAGTTGGGCTTCGGCCGACTGCAAGTTGCGTAGGCGCGATTGCAGGTCGGTGTACTCGGCGGTCACGTCCTGACCCGAGATATTCCGGCTGCGCACCTCGACCGCCAGCGCTTCCAATTGCTTGAGCACCGCATCCAGCTTCTCAGCCGGGACGCGCACAGTGATGTTGCCCTGGTTGACCGGGTGGTCGAGTTCAGCGTAGGTAGTCTCGTAAATGTAGGAGTTGACCACAAAGCCGCCAGCGGCCACGGTCATCGCGCCGATCTCTTCTGCCGTCTTGGCCGGGTCGTTGACCACCAGCGTGCGCGAGGCGTTGCGCAGGACAATTCGATCGGCGCTCGCCGCCGCGCCGCTGGTCTGCGCCTCCGCACCCGATTTGGCGTTGCTCAACTCGGGCGACGAGGCGGCCAGATCCGCCCGGCCGAACACTTCGCCCGGGGCGGCCGGAGCGACCGATTCGACAATCCCTTGGCGCGGCGCGGCGGACGCGCAGGCACCCACGAGCAGAGCCATCGCGGCCAGTGCCAGCATCCATCTCTTCATCTTTCCTCCTCATCCGTGTCGAAAGGCGTGTTGGGGTTCTGAGGATGAGACGTCCGCCGCGGCGGCGGAGTTCCCTCGAGGTCTGGCGGGTTTACCAGCCTTCGGCCAGGCGCAAAACCAGGCGTGCGGGCATGCCTTGTTCGCGCATGCGGATCTGTACCGCGCGCACATCGTAGCTCACCCGCCGCCACTCCCAAGTCAGGCGGTCGGTGTCGAGCAGCGCATAGCTGGCGCGTGGATCCTGGTCGCGCGGTTGGCCGGCCGACCCGGGATTAAGGATCGTCCGCTCCGGGCCGAGCTGAATGAGCGGCGATTGGGGTGGCAGGTGCAGCGAGCAGCGCCCGCTGCGCCCATCGAGGCGGAAGGCCAGCGCCACATGGCTGTGGCCTACCAGGCAGAATGGGGTTTCGTAGAAGGCAAACGCGTTGCGCGCGCGTTCCGAATCAAGCAGGTATTCCCACAGCGGACGACGCGGGCTGCCGTGCACCAGTGTGAAATCGCCTTCCACCAACCGCTCGGGCAGCGATCGCAGCCAGGCAGCGTTTTCCTCACTCAGGCTGTCGCGCGTCCACTCCAGTGCCTGGCGCGCCTCCGGGTTGAAGGCCTCCAGATCGATCTGACCCAGCGCAGCCTTGTCGTGGTTGCCGGCCAGGCACACCAGATCGGGCAGCTCGCGCATGCGGTCCGCGCAGCCATTCGGGTCCGGCCCGTAGCCTACCAGATCGCCCAGGCACCAGACCGTCTCATAGAGGCCTGCATCTGCGAGCACCGCCTCCAGCGCGTCGAGGTTGGCGTGAATGTCGGAGAGGACAAGGACTCGCATGGCGCCTATGCTACATCAGGATGAGTGCTTCGGCAATGCCGTTGCGCATGCCCGCGGCTCTCCCCGGCTGCACTCCCCCCAATAAGCAAGACAAGCCTTCGGGTGAGGGGGGCACCCAAAGACCTGTCTTAACGGTCGAGTATACCAGAGTCGCCCCGGAAAGCAAGCACCAGGGTGCCCGGCAGAGGGCGTCTCGAGCCACGACGCGCGTCGATTGCGCGCATCCCTCTCGCCATGCAATCGCCATCTTTCTGCAATCTTAATTTGGACGTTAGAGCGCGCGCCGGTAGACGCGATGGTTCTTGTACGCGCGCCCGCCCACGTTCTCCAGGTCGTGCCGCATGTTCGAGGCCGACTCCGCCACCTGGGTGAGGTCTGCCTCTCGGAATTTGAACTCGCCGATGGTCTTCTCTATTTCGGAGTAGAGCAGCGCATTGCCGCCAATGCCTTGATATTCGGGCAGGATGCCCGCCCCGTTCAGCGACACCCATTTCGTGCGGCGCATCTCGAGCATCACGTCCACAAGGCCAAACGGCAGCAGGTGACCGCGCGCGCGCTGCAGCGCCGCCGACACATCGGGGAAGGCCAGCAGGAACCCTACCACCTCGTCCTGGTGGGTGATGATCTTGATCAGCCGGTAGTCGGCCACGAGCATCAGGTTGTCCGTCAGGAATTTCACCTCGCGCTCGGTGAGCGGGTAGTACTCCCAGTTCTTAACGAAGGTCTGGTTGTAGGCCCGGCCGATGCGTCCCGCCCAGCCGATGAGCTCCTTCTTGCTCTTGAAGCGCTGCACGGTGAGCGTTCCCTTGCGCTGAACGCGCTCGGCAATACGATGGATGCGTTCCGGCAAGTGAAAGGCCTCCGCACTCAGATAACACGAGACGAAGTCCACTTCCTTGGTGAAGCCCAAGGCCTCCACCAGGCGCGGGTAGTAGGCGTAGTTGTAGTTCATCATGCTCATCATCTGGCGGTGCTCGAACCCTTCCACCTGCAGGCCGTACCCGTCGAACGAACTGAAGCCTTTGGGGCCCACCACGTAGTTAAGCCCGCGCGCGCGCGCCCACTCGAAAACGCGCTCAAACAACGCTCCGGCGACCTCCAGATCATCGATACAATCGAAAAGATAGAACTCCGCCTCCCGCGTGCCATGATACTCGTTGAAATGCCGGTTCTCGAGCGCAGCAATGCGCCCCACGTCGCGTCCGTCGCGCACGGCGATGAAGAAATCCGCATCCGAATGCTCGTAGTAAGGATGCTTCTCGCGGTTGAGCTGCATCTCCGCATCCATGAAGAGCGGCGGCACCCATTGTGGATGGTTGGCATACAGATCGAACTGGATCTGGATGAAGCGGCGCACCTGGGCCCGCGACCGCGTGTCGATCTTATCCACCTTGAGCATGAGGCCTCCCTTGGGGGGCAAAATGGGTGCGCGACTGGGGCGCAGGTTGCGGGGCGGCGGCCGAGGCGAGCACCCTCGACGCCGGCACCCACTCGAGTTCTCTATCGAATGTGCGGGCGAACGACGAGGCGGCCGCCTCGGCCACCTGCTCGAGGCGCGGCACGCCACTGCCCAGGAGCTCTTCCATCGAAACCGACAGCGACCCCTGAAGTCCGCAGCCGATGATGAGATCCCAGTCATCCATCTGCGGCGCGACGTTCAGCGCAAACCCATGCTGGCTCACGCCGGCGGCACTGACCTTCACCCCGATGGCGGCAATCTTGGCCGGCGCCAGCCGCTTGGCGGGCGGGCAGGATGGGCAGCGCGAAGCCATATCTGGCTGGACCCACACGCCGGTCAGGCCCCGCCGCTGGCCCGCGACAATGCCGAAGCGCGCCAGGGTGTCGATCAGCGCGGCCTCCAGCCGGCGCACATAAGCGACGTAATCGGCCTGCGGCAGCCGCCCGGCGCTGTCGAGCGCCCCCAGCGCCAGGATCGGGTAGCCCACCAACTGACCCGGGCCGTGGTAGGTCACATCGCCGCCGCGGTCCACCCAATGCACCTCGATGCCGCGCCGCTGGCATTCCTGCGGGTCGATGAGAAGATTCTCCGCGTGCCCCGAGCGGCCGAAGGTGAACACCGGTGGATGCTCGAGCAGCAGCAGCGTGTCACGGGCCTCGCCCGCGGCGCGCAGGGCCGCCAGCGCTCGTTGAGCTTGCAGCGCCGCGAGATACGACACCCGCCCCAGCCATGTCACCGCGAGCGGATCCGGGTTCATCGCGCAAGCCCTGCGGCTCGAACATGCCTGGCCGGTCGATTGGTCATGGTGACACGGCCTCAGGTGTGAATGTAGCCGCCCGCCAAACCATGGGCGGCTTCCATCAATACTTCGCTCAGCGTCGGGTGGGCGTGGACGTTACGCGCGATCTCCTCCGCAGTGAGCTCCATGCGCTGGGCCAGCGTCAGCTCGGGCAGCAGTTCGGTCACCTCCGGGCCGATCATGTGCGCACCCAGGATTTCGCCATAGCGCGCTTCGCTGATGATCTTGACCCAGCCGGTGTAGTCGCCCAGCCCCAGGGCCTTACCGTTTGCCTGGAATGGGAAGCGGCCCACCTTGACTTCCAGGCCGCGCGCCTTGGCCTGCGCCTCGGTGAGGCCGAAGGCGGCCACTTGCGGCTGCGAGTAGATGGCGCGCGGCATCATCTCGTAGTCGAGGGTTACGCTCGGATAGCCGGCGATGTTTTCGGCGCACACGATGCCCATCGCCGAGCCCACGTGAGCCAGCATCAACTTGCCGGTGACGTCGCCGATCGCCCACACCCCCGCCACATTTGTGGCCATGCGCTCATCGACCAGCACCCGTCCCTTCTCCATCCGAACGCCCAGCGCCTCCAACCCAAGATCTTCGGAGGCCGGGCGAAAGCCGACGGCCACCAGCACCTGCTCCGCCTCGAGCGTCTCGCGTTTGTCGCCCGCCGCCAGGTTGACTTTCACCCGCTCGGCTTCGCTCTGGATGGACTCCACCCGCGCGCCGGTGCGCACCTGGATCCCGAGTTTGACGAACGCCTTGCCCAGCTCCGTGCTCACTTCTTCATCTTCAAGCGGTGCCAGGCGAGGCAGCATCTCGACCACCGTAACCTGGCTGCCGTACGAGTTCCAAATAGTCGCGAACTCGAGGCCGATCGGGCCCGCGCCGACGATGACCGCCGAACTCGGCAGGCTTTCCTGCAGGATGGCCTCGCGGTACGTCAGCACCCGGCGCCCGTCGGCCGCCGCGCCGGAAATCATCACCGGGCGCGCGCCGGTCGCGACGACAATGTTGCGAGCGGCCAGGCGCAATGTTTTCCCGTCGGCCGCGGTCAGGTCCACCTGCCCGGGCGCAGCGACCCGCGCCGTTCCCAGGTGGACGTCGATCTTGTTCTTGCGCATGAGGAATTCGACGCCCTTGACCAGGCGGGCAGAGGCCTGGCGCGAGCGCTTCACGGCGGCGGCGTAGTCGAAGGTCAGGCCCTGGGCTTCGAAGCCGAACTCCTTGCCGCGGTGACGCACGGTATGAATGACCTCCGCATTGCGCAAGAGAGCCTTGGAGGGAATGCAGCCGACGTTCAGGCATACCCCACCCAGCCATTCTCGATCGACCACCGCCGTGCGCAGGCCGAGCTGTGCGGCCCGAATCGCGCACACATAGCCGGCCGGGCCCGCACCGATCACGAGCACATCGTAGCTTGTCGATGCATCGCTCACCGCTCACTCCTTGATCCGCTCTGACAACGATGCCCGCGAACGAGCAGTGGCGGGGATTATAATTCCATTCGAGGCCTTAACATGCGCATCCTGCGATCACTCCTGCTCGCCTTTTGGCTGACGATTGTGATGCTGCCGTCGGTTTCGGCCCAAAACGACGGCGTTCTCTGGCTGACGGCGGAAGGCGCGGTGACGCCGGCGATGTCGGTTTACATCCAGCGCGGCTTGCACGAGGCCCAGACGCGCGGGGCCGAGTTGGTGGTGTTGCAGCTCAACACCCCCGGCGGCCAAGTGAGCATCATGGAAGATATCGTCCGCGCGCTGCGGGCCAGCCCGCTGCCGGTGGTGGTGTACGTGGCGCCGCGCGGGGCGATGGCCGGCAGCGCCGGCACGGTCATCACCTTGGCCGGGCATTTGGCGGCGATGGCACCCGAGACCGCCATTGGCGCAGCCAGCCCAGTCGGGCCGCAAGGGGAGGACCTAGAGCAGACTTTGGAAGCCAAGACCAAAGAGATCCTCAAGGCCATGGCCCGTTCGCTGGCCGAGGGCCGTCCTCCCCAGGCTATCCGGCTGATCGAAAGCACGATCGATGAGGCGCGCGCGGTCACGGCCGCCGAAGCCTTGCAGGCCGGCATGGTGGACATTGTGGCAGCCGACCGCGCCGACCTGTTGCGCCAACTCGATGGGAGGCAGGTGACAACCGCCGCGGGCAGCGTGACCCTTCGTACTCAGGGCGCCGCCGTCGAGGAGATGCCCCACACCATCACCGAGCAACTCTTGCAGCTTCTCACCAACCCGAACATCGTCTTCTTGCTGCTGGCGGTCGGCGCCCAAGCGGTGCTCATCGAACTCTCCAGCCCGGGTGGCTGGGTGTCGGGCTTCGTGGGCGTGATTTGCCTGGCCCTCGCCTTTTACGGCATGGGCATCCTTTCGGTCAACTGGTTTGGCCTGGTCTTTATCGTGACCGCTTTCGTCCTTTTCCTGCTGGATATCAAAGCGCCCACCCATGGCGCGCTCACCGTGGCCGGGTTGGGTTCGTTCATCGCCGGTGCGCTGGTCCTGTTCAATTCACCCGGCACTCCCGACGTCCAACACGTCTCGGTGCCGCTCGTAGTCGGTACCGCGCTGGTGACCGCGGCGATCTTCTTCGCCGCGGTCACGGCCGCCGTGCGCGCTCACCGGCGGCCGGTGCTTACCGGCCGCGCGACGCTCGTCGGCCAGCGCGGCGAGGTGCGCACCGCGCTCACACCGCGCGGCCTGATCCAGGCCGGCGGCGAACTGTGGTCGGCCCAACTGACCGACCCGGCCGAGCGCGCCGCCCCCGGCGAGTGGGTCGAGGTAACCGGCACGCAAGGGCTCCAACTTCTGGTACGCAAGGTTCAACATGGGTTCATCCAAGAAGAATATTCTGCTCACGAATGACGATGGCATCCGCTCGCCCGGCTTGTGGGCGGCGGCCAAGGCCCTCTCGTCGCTCGGTTTCGTCACCGTCGCCGCGCCGGTCGAACAGTGGTCCGGCGCCGGGCGGAGCATGCCGCCCCACACGCGCGGCACGATCCACGAGGAACAGGTCGAGGTCGATGGGCAGGCGTGGCAGGTCTACGCCGTGGCCGGCACGCCGGCTCAGGCGGTGGAACATGCCGTGTGGGAAGTCATGCCCACTCGCCCGGATCTGGTCGTGGCCGGTATCAACTACGGCGAAAACATCGGCAGCGGGGTAACGATCTCGGGCACAGTCGGCGCGGCCCTGGAGGCCGCCTCGCTGGGCATCCCCAGCCTGGCGATCTCGCTGGAGGTTGATCCTCGCGATCATCTGTCGCTGGCGGATCACGTCGACTTCGGCGCGGCGGCTCACTTCGCCGCGCTGTTTGCGCAGCGCTTGCTCGACGGCCTGCAAGCCTCCGACCTGGACGTGCTCAAGGTGGAGGTCCCCGCCACAGCGACGCCGGCCACGCCGTGGCAGGTATGCCGCGTCTCGCGCACGCGCTACTATATTCCGGTCGTCCCGGCCGAACCCGACAGCGATAAGCCGCGCCGCCTGTGGTATCGTGCCCAGCTCGATCCGAATCTGGAACCCGACTCGGATGTGTATGTGCTGCGCGTGCTGCAACAGGTCGCTGTCACCCCGCTCAGCCTGGATCTCACCTCGCGCTTGGATCTGAGCCAATTGACGCACAAGCTGCAGAACGGAAAGCACTCGTAGCCCAGCGGGCAAGCGGACAAGACGATTGCGGCCCTCCCCGTTGGGGAGGGCCGCCTCATGTTTGGGCACAGGTTGAGCACAATGGGCGGGGGCAGGCTGGCGGAGATGAGGGTTACGTTTTGGCAGACTGCTCCACCGCACCTTCGGCGCGGATCTTCTGCGTGCGCTGATAATGACGGCGCGCCTTGGCGCGGTTGCCGCAATCGTCCATCGCGCACCAGCGCCGCGTGTGGTTGCGGCTGGTGTCGATGAACAGCCATCCGCAGCCGCGGTCATCCTGGCATTGGCCCACGCGCGATGCAAGATCCGAGGTGAGCACGTCGGCGGCCGATCGCATCACCGGCCACAGGACGCGCTCAAGCGCGTCCGGGCTCTCTGCCCATCCCCAGGTGAAGCCGGCTGGGCCGGGCCGCAGGCGAGCCCGCCCGAGAGACTCGGCAAGCCCAGCATTCAGCAGATCGAGCGCTGCGCCTGGTGCAGGCTTGTCGTGGGCCAGGCTGCTGAAAACCCGATAGATCGCCTCTCGCAACTCGACCGCCCGGCGCACAACGCGCACAGCCTCCCGCGGACGCCCTCCAGCTTCGAGCGAGAGCGCCCGGGCTTCCTTCTCGCCGAGGACGCCCCTGCGTTTGGCCCAGGCCAGCAGTTCGACGTAGTCCGTCAATTGTTCCTGGGGATGATCGCTGGCATGCCACTCGGCCGTGTTGGCAAAATCCAGACATAGAGCTCCCGCCGGGGAACCTGGGTTTTCGGCATGTTTCGGCTCGATTCTCGGGTTCATGCTCCTCCAAAAATAACCCTCAAATGTTGCTTGACAGGTTACACCGCGCGATGTAGAATGTAACCGTCTTAATAAGTTTAGCAGGTTATGATGGGCACGTCAAGTAGCCGCCCAGGGAGTGGCGGCGCGAGCCAAGGAGGGTGGGGTATGTTGTTCAGCGAAGCAACCCAGCTCATGCAGCGTGAGCGCTACCTAGATCTGCTGCGGCAAGCTGAACAGGAGCGATTGGTGGCAGTCGCCTTTCCGCGGCCGCCGCGCCGGCGAGGCGCGCGTCGTGCGGCAGCTCGCTTGCTGCGCTATGCCGCACGCCTGGCGCTGCGCACTTCGGAGGCGCTCAGCCCGCAAGGCGAGGGCCGAGCCGACTTCGAGGCGGCCGGGCTGCTGTAATGTGCGTGCTATGGGCCAATGCGCCCACGACTCGAAAGCGAGAAGGCACGGCCCGGCGAAGCAATCGCGGCTCCATCGTTAGGTGGACTGCGACTCGCAGGCAAGATGGCAGTGCACGCCAGCCGAGATAGCCGGGGAGTGCTTTGCCGCTTCGCGACGCAACACCACCCGCAACGACAAACGCAGTGGATGCAGGAGAGGAATCACATGATCGCCCGCATTTGGAGAGGCACGACGCGCACTCAGGACGAAGGTGAGTACGTGGCTTACCTGCAGCAGACCGGCGTGCGCGAGTGCCGGGCCACACCCGGCAACCGGGGCGTGTTCATCTTCCACCAGCCGGCGGCCGACGGGACGCTTTTTATGTTCATCTCATTGTGGGAAGATGAAGCCGCCATACGCGCCTTTGCCGGTGACGACATCACGCGGGCGGTCTATTACCCTGAAGACCGCCGTTTCCTGCTTGCCCTCGAGCCGACCGTCGAGCATTACGAGGCCCTCTCCTTCGGATGAGAGGGCCTCGCGAACGCTTGCCGCGGGGAGGCGGGATAGGCGTTTTAGCCGTGGGGAGGCGCACTCGGCGCCGGGGGAATGGAACCTAGCGCAAGCACCTCGAGCATCGCCGCGTGCACGCGGCCGTTGGTGGCCAGGATCGTCAGGTCCTCTCGCAGGATGTCGGCTCCGCCGTGAACGTTGGTCACGCGACCGCCGGCCTCCTCGATCAGAAGCGCGCCTGCGGCCACGTCCCATGGGCTGAGCTGCAGATCCCAGTAGCCCTCAAAGCGCCCCGCAGCCAGGTAGGCCAGGTCGAGCGCCGCAGAACCCAGGCGCCGCACGCCCTGACAGCGCGTCGCGAAACGGCCGTAGTGATCGAGATTGTTGAAGCGTGTGGTCGCCATGTCATAGGGAAACCCGGTGACCAGCAGGCTGCGTCCCAATTCGTCGACCTGCGAAACCCGCAATCGCAGGTCATCGAGATAGGCTCCCGTGCCGCGTTCCGCCCAATAGGTTTCACGCCGCAAGGGGTCGTAGACGACTCCCAGGCGCAGCCCGGTGGAATCCATGAGCGCCATGGTCACGGCAAAGATCGGAATGCCGTGCGTGAAATTGGTCGTACCGTCCAGCGGGTCAACGATCCAGGTTCGTTCAGCTTGCAGGCCGTTTGACCCGCTCTCCTCCGAGAGCAGAGCATCTTCGGGATAGGCGCGTCGGATGGCCTCCAAGATCCAGGCCTCCGAACGCCGGTCGAATTCGGTCACCAGGTCGACCGGGCCCTTGTGCTCCACGTGCATCGCGGTACCAAACCCCTCACGCAGGATCTCCCCGGCTTCATGTGCCAGGCGGATCATCAAGTCCATCTCGCGGCTGTGCTGCATAACCTCCACCTTGTCGGTCGCGCGGCTTACGGGGCGCGCCACAGGCTGATTGATTCGATGTGGTACGTTTGCGGAAAGAGGTCGATCGGGATGAGCGCGGCCAGGTTGTACCCGGCCGCCTGCAGCGCGCGCGCATCGCGTGCGAGGGTCGAAGGATCGCATGACACGTAGACGATCCGCCGCGGCGCGAGGCGCACCAGCCCGGCCAGGGCCTCCCGGTCTATGCCCGCACGCGGCGGGTCCACCACAGCCACCTGGGGCCGCATCTCCAAGTGAGGCAGAACGGCCGCGGCGGTGGCCTCATACAATTCCACGTTGTCGAAGGAGGCCAGGTTGTCCTCGAAATCGGCCCCCGCCCACGGCGAGGCTTCAACGGCCACGACGCGTGCGGCCCGCTTCGCCAGGAATGCACTGAACAACCCTACACCGCTGTACACGTCCAGCGCGGTATCTCCCGCTGCGACCTCTGCCAGAGCCATGACCTGCTCGACGAGCGTCGGAAGCAGGCCGGTGTTGACCTGGAAAAAACTGCCGGGCGAGACGGCGTAACTCTGGCCGCTCACCAAAAAGTGAAGCGCGTCCTGGCCCACCAATATATCGCTCCGGCCGCTTGGCGCCATCCAGGCCACCGACAGCGAACGCTCGACCTCCACCTCGGGCATGCCGGCCTGGCCGCCGTCCAGCATCACCATTGCCTCGCCCTCGCTGTCGGCGCGCAGCCCCACCTGAGTGACGCCATGCGCCTCGCGTAAGTCCAGGGCGGGCCAGATTTCGTCCAGCCGGGGCTCCGGCAAATAGCATTCGCGGATCGGCAGCACGTGCTGTGAGCCCTGGCGCATATAACCCAGACGGCCGTCCGCCGCCAGGGAGAACTGAACATGGTTGCGGTAGTTCCATTCCGCCGGGGAGGCGATCGCTTCCCGTAGTGGCGGTGCCTCGAGCCCGCCCAATCGGCGCAGTTGCTCGCGCAGCACGTCGCTCTTGGCAGCGAGTTGCGCCGCGTAGTGCATGTGTTGGAGGTGGCATCCGCCGCACTCGCCATAATGAGCGCAGCGCGGGGTCACACGCAACTCGGACGGCCGCAGCACCTCCACCGTGCGTGCGCGCAGATAGCTCGGCCTTTCTTCGGTCACCAGCACGCGCACCTGCTCGCCCGGCAGCGCATCGCGCACGAAGACGCGCCGGCCGTCTGCGGCGCGCGCCAAACACTCGCCGCCGTAGGCATGGGTTTCGATTTGCACTTCGAGGACCGGGTTGGGCATGGGTGCGTGTCGGCCGAGAGCCTCAGGTATACGGCGCCGTCTGGCCGTGAGGTTCGCAGCACTGCCGAGGCGCAAGGGTCAGCGCAGCCGGCGACCGGCTCAGGTGCGTCCGCGCGGGTTGAGTTCGATCGACCAGGAAGGAGAATCACCAGGGGGCATGCGCCGCTGGCGCGAGCTGTCTTCGGGCAGCGAGGCGTTCGGCCCGAGGATGGCGCGCAGGTCGTCCAGGGCAGCCTCATCGTACTCACAGTGGCTGCACACGTCGCACACCCAGGCCGGAAAATCTGGCACGGTGATCAGCAGCCCATCCAGATGGGCGTAGTACGGCACGCTGCGCGGCCGCAACATGCCCACCTGGCACTCCGCGCAAGTCTCTGCCGGTTCTTCCGTCGGCGCGTTCATCTTATGCCTGCCCCCGCGCGTACTCTTGCATGATCTTGACTCCGTTGGAGGTGCCGATGCGGTTGGCACCGGCGCGCACCATGCGTTCCAGATCCGCCCGCGAGCGAATGCCGCCGGCCGCTTTGACTCCGACCTGGGGGCCCACGATCGCACGCATCCGCCGCACGTCGGGCTCCTCGGCGCCGCTCGGGCCGAACCCGGTGGAGGTCTTGACGAACTCCGCGCCCGCCGCCACCGACAGCAGGCAGGCAGCGGCCTGCTGTGCCGGTGTCAGCAGCGCATTCTCAAAGATGACTTTCAGCAGCGCGCCGCCGGCGTGGGCGACCGCCGCCACCGCAGCGATGTCGCCCGCGACGGCCTCATAGTCCGCGGCGCGCAGCAAACCGATTGCCAGCACCATGTCGATCTCGAGCGCCCCATCCGAGATGGCCGCAGCCGTCTCGAGTGCCTTGGCCAGCGAGGCGGCGGCACCCAATGGAAAGCCAACCACTGCGCTCACCTTCACCCCGCTGCCCACCAGATTCCTCGCAGCCCGTTCCACGTGGCTCGAATTCACGCACACATTGGCAAAGACTGCCTGACGCGCTTCCTGACACAGCCTCTCGATATCGGCCGGGCCGGCCTCCGGCTCGAGAATCGTGTGGTCGATCAGCTACGGCACCTCGCGCGCGATGGGCAGCGGATGATCCACGGCCGTGGACCGTGCCAGTTGATCGAGGTCGCTGGCGCGAGCCTTCGCCGCCAGCGCCGTGCCAGCCGGCACGCGGGTCAGGAATGTGTAAGCGGGTTCGAGCAGCCGCGGCAATTCGGTCAAGGAAACCCGCCTAGGGCGTCGTCGTTCCCGCGCTCGCCGCCGCCGTGCGCTGATCGATCAACCCCCACTCGGTGGGCGGCCAGTAAATCAGCCAGGCTTGGCCGACCAGTTCATCGAGCGAGATCGGGCCGAAGGAATGCGAGTCGCGCGAGAAGGCCCGGTTGTCGCCGAGCACAAACAACTGGTCCGCTCCGAGGTCCCAGGATTGATCGGAGGAGGTGAGCCCGACCGCGTACGATTCCTCCAGCGGTTCGCCATTGACCCACACATGGCCGCCCACGATTTGCACCTTCTCTCCCGGCAGGCCCACCACGCGCTTGATCAAATCCTCGCGGCCCGAGGCCGGCATGCGCAGCACGACCACGTCGCCGCGTTTGGGTGTGTCCCACACATACGACAGGCGGCTGACGATGATCAGCTCCGAGCCGTCGCCGCGAAAGGTGGGCTGCATGCTCGGCCCGATAACGCGCACGCGCGCGCTGGTCAGGTTGACGATGGCGAAGATGGCCAGCGTGAGCAAGACCGTCTGCACGAATTCCCAGGCGATGGCACGCACGGAGGGCCGAGCCGCAGGCTGGGTCGGTGAGGAAGGCGTCGCGGGCGTTGTGTCCAATCTCAATCCTGCACAGGCCGCGGATCGGCCTGAGTGCCCAGCGATTATAAGGCTTCAAATGGTGTGCGGCAAGACTCCGGCTTCAGCGCCGGGCGCGGAAGGAAAGCTGGATCGGGGTTCCGAGAAAACCATACCTCTCGCGCAACTGGTTTTCGATGTAACGCCGGTAGCTGAAATGCACCAGGGCTGGCTCGTTGACGTGGAACAAGAAAGTCGGCGGGTCGGCGCGCACTTGCGAGGCAAAGAAGAACTTGAGCTTGCGTCCGGCGTGCGCCGGCGGGGCGTGATGCTCCAGGGCCTCGCGTACGATACGGTTGAGCTCGGCGGTCTGGATTCGCACCAGGCGCTCCTCTTGCACGCGCAGCGCGAGCGGCAGCACCTGGTCCACCCGCTGCCCGGTGAGCGCCGAAATGAAGAGCACCGGAACATAGTCCATGAAATTCAGCGCCTGCCGCACCTGCGCCGTGTAGATCTCCATGGTCTGCGAGTCTTTCTCCACCACATCCCACTTGTTGACCAGCAGCACCGTGCTGCGCCGAGCTTCGAGAATGTAGCCGGCGATGTGCGCATCCTGAGCCGTGACGCCCTGAGTCGCGTCCAACATCAGCAGCGCGACATCCGCCGATTCGACGGCCTTGAGCGTGCGCAACACGCTGTATTGCTCGACTCCGCGTTCGATCTTCCCGCGCCGGCGGATCCCCGCGGTATCGATCAGCGTGAGCGGCACGCCGCCATACTCAAGCTGGGTGTCGATGGCGTCGCGAGTCGTACCCGGGATGGGGCTGACGATCACGCGTTCCTCGCCAAGCAGCCGGTTGAGCAGGCTGCTCTTGCCCACGTTGGGTTTGCCCAAGATGGCCAACCGAATGCGTGCATCCGTCGCCGAATCGGCGCCGGTCGGCAGCGCCTCCACCAGCACGTCCAGCAGGTCGCCCACACTCGTGCCGTGCAAGGCCGAGACAGCCTGCGGCTCGCCCATCCCCAGTTCGTAGAAGGCAAACACGTTCTGGCGGACGATGGCGCTCTCGCACTTGTTGACCACCAGGATCACCGGTGGCTGCAGCCTATCGCCCTCTTTGTGCTGATGGCGGCGCAGGATGTCGGCGATCTCAAGATCCGCCGCGCTCACTCCGCTTTGCCCGTCGGTGATGAAAAGCACCACCTCCGCATCGCGAATGGCCATTTCGGCTTGCGCGCGAATCTGCGGAATGAAGTCCGCCGAGCCGATGGAGAGCGGCGTAGCACCAGGCGCGCCCATGTGGCTCGGGTCGATGCCGCCCGTGTCCACCACGTCGAACACCCGCCCGCTCCATTCGCCTTCCGCAACCAGGCGGTCGCGCGTGGTGCCCGGCACCTCGTCGACCACGGCGCGGCGCTCGCCAATCAGCCGGTTGAAGAGCGTGGACTTGCCGACGTTCGGACGGCCCACCAGGGCCACGACGGGTTTGCGTATCGCCATGGGCAAAGGGTTGTGAGACTACGATCCAGGAGAGGCGCCGGCGGTGATGGTCACCGCGATCTGGGCCGGCAACAAGGCTTCCACCTGGACGCCCTCCAGCAAGACACGATACGAAACCTGGAGTTGGTAGCTACCGGGCGTCAGGTCCGCAAGGTCCACATAGACTTCCACGTCGGAGGCGCGCAGGGCTTTGAGCAGCGGCACCGGCCCGGAGAGGATGACATCCACCGTGGCGGGCGAAAGGTGCGCGCTCAGGCCGGGGGCTAGCCCTTGTGGGCGCACGTCGCGGGAGACCGTCACGCTGTCTTCGATGGCGGCCACGCCCACCTGGACAAAGATGACCGGTTCGCCGACGGCCGTGACCTCCGCCGGCAGTGTGAGTTTGAGCGAGCCCGAGATATCCGCCTGCGCGCCGGAGATATCAAGGGGCTCGGTCTCCACGTATCCCGGCACACGCGCCACGGCCGCCGGGTCCGCAGAGAAGAGTGTGACCAACGGCGGGAAGACCGAGATGCCTGTCAGCCGGTAACCGTTCCGGACCTGGCCGCGGATCACGGCCTTCACCACAACATCGCGGTAACCCCCTTGCTGTTCGACGGTCAGGGTGACCTCAGCGGTCGCTGGGGTCAGGTTCACGCTGTCGACGGTCTTGCCGGCGGCATCCTTGGCTGCCAGCGCCACCTCGCGGTCCACGTCGGCGCGCAGGCCGTCAACGCTCAGGTCGGCCACAATTGTCGTGACGCGCGCCACTTCGCTCGCACTGCCGGCCACCGTGGCCTGCTGCGGCGTCCAGCGCGGCGCACTGGCGGCAAACCCGGCGGCCGGCGTCCCCGTCAGGCGCACTTGAACAGCGAGGGTCTGGCTGGCGGGCGGCTCGAGCACCACCTCGATGGTCGTCGGGGCGATCTCTTCCAGGCGCACCGGGTGCAGATCGGTCTCCAGGTGCAGCGGCACACGATGTTCGCCCGCGCCGAGGCCCGTCAGATCTGCCACGACATGCAGGCGTTCGGCGGAGATCTGCGCCCACAGCGATTGCGGGGCGCGCAGGGTGACCGTGGCCGACTGGCCGACGGCGCCTCGCACCACCAGGTTCGCGTCCAGGTGCGCCACCTCCACCGCGAACGAATCCGGTAAGGTCCGCACCTCATCCGGGTCGTCACTGGTGACGGCCACCGCCCACACGGTGACCCCCAGGACGATGGCCAGCGCCAGCGATCCAATGTTGCCTGCGAACCAGCGCAAGACTCGCATCAACCGACCCCGTGCCCTTCGCCTTCGCTCGGCGGCAGCGCCGCATCGGCGGCGGGCGACGGGCTGCGCGCTGGCAGGCCCAGCCGGCCGCGCAACCAGTCCACCGGTGAGGGCACACTCGGAGTGCGAATGAAGGCCGAGAGCAGGTTGGCCAGACGCGCTGCGTCCAGGCGGCGGATCATGCGCCCGTTATGGGCGATCGAAATGATTCCGGTTTCCTCCGAGACGACAATCGCCACCGAGTCACTGACTTCACTGATGCCAAGCGCGGCGCGATGGCGCAGGCCCATCGTTCGTTCGGGCGAGGGTGAAAGGCTGCCCACCGAGGATAGCGGCACGACACACCCGGCCGCCATCACCACGTCGTCGCGGATGATCACTGCCCCATCGTGTAAGGGCGTACTGGGATAGAAGATCTGCAAGAGCAGTTCAGCGCTCAAGTCCGCCTGCAGGCGCACGCCCGTTTCGACGAAATCTTCCAGGCGCGCATCTCGCTCGAGCACAATCAGCGCCCCATGGCGGCGCTCCGCCAGACGCTGAGCGGCCGTCACGACCGCGCGAACCCGCTGCGGCAATCCTGCAGCAGCGCGTTGCCGACGCAGCCATCCGGCGCGCCCGACTCGTTCGAGCGTGCGCCGGATTTCCGGCGCGAAGACCACCGGCAGCGCGATGAGCAGCGCCGGCAGGGCCGTGCGCAGCAGCCAGGAGAAGGCCGGCAAGCGGGTCATGCCCGAAAGCACGGCCACGATCACGATCAGAATCGCAATACCGCGCAGGACGACGGCCGCCTGCGTGCCGCGGAATTGGGAAAGGATGGCAAAGAAGAGCAGGGTCACCAGCCCGATGTCGATCAGGCTGTACCAATCGAGCCGCTGCACCAGGAAGAGGAGGTTTCCCGAAAGCCCGCTCATGATTCCTGGCAGGCAGCAACTCGCGCGAGTTGCGGGCGCAGCGAAGTCGCGCAGCCGCGATTAGCCGCCACCGGCGCCCTCGAGTTTCTTGAGAAGGGCACGATACTCTTCAACCCCCGCCGGGTTGAGGCCCACGATCGCCCGCACGACAGCGATAGCCTCCTTGGTGTGCCCGGCATCCAGGTGGATCTCGCCCAGGGCATCCATTTGAGACACGGCCTCGGTCACCCGCCCGCGCTGCAGGTAGATCTCGGCCAGTTTTTGACGCAACATGGGCGTTTCGGCGCGCAGGCGCACCATCTCCTCGAGCCAGGTGACCACCTGGTCGGCCCGGCCCTGGCTGTTCCACTCGGCCACGATCGAATCAAGCATAGACTGCGCCTCGTTCGTTCGCCGCAAGCGGAGCAAGAGTTCCACCACCTGGGTCGAGGCGCGTTCGTCGGAAGGATCGAGCTCATGCAGTTGCGAGAATGACAGCAGAGCCGATCGCCAATCCAGCCGTTGCAGGTTCAGATCTCCCAGGCGGTAGAGCAATTGAATCTGCCAGGAGGCATCCACTCGATTTGCGCGAGCCAGCTGCAAGGCATTCTCATAGCACAGGCGGGCTTTTTCTTGTTCCGCCAATTGCGAATAGGTTTCGCCGAGGTCGAGCGATTGGCTCAGCGCGCCGCGCAGGTCGCCCTGCGCCGTGAGAAGTTTGATCAGCTCGAGGCGCGCCTCGATGTCCATCGGGTTGAGCTGCAGGATGCGCTCGAGCACCCGCCCGGCCTGAGGCTTCTCGCCGCGCGCCACGTAGGTGCGGGCGATGATGGTGAGCTTCTGCAGGGCGGCCTCCTGCATTCCTTCGCGCAACTGGATTTCGGCGATACGCTGATGGAGCGGCAGGTAGGAGGGTCCATGGTCGAGGGCGAACATGGCCTCTTCCATGGCGGTCCGCATCAGTCCTCGGCGGAGCGCCGTCTCCACGTGAGCCATCGCCTCGATCAGCTGCTGCGGCCGGCCGAGCGAGAGCATGGCAGCCAGCGGCACCACGCCTTGCCCATCGGATTGCGAGTCAAGCTGCGCACGCGCCAAGCGCAGCCGGCTTTCCCAGTCGACGCCACTCATCAAGGACTCGATGCGCTCGCAGCTCTCCTGCCACTTGGCCGCATCCTGGCTCTTCTCATCCACCTCGAAGAAGGTTTCATACTGGCGCTGCAGCGTATCGCGCTGCTCGGCGGCGACGGTGCGCAAATCGGCCATACGCAGCGCAGCCAGGTAATGGCCCACTGCCTTGAAGGATTGGTTGAGCCGGCCCAGCGCGAAGCCCAAACCGTAGTGCGCGCCCATGCCCAGTTCGGGGCTGTCGACCGCGCGCTCCAAGGCGGGCACGGCCCGGGCGGGTTCGCCCAACGCCAGACGCAACGCGCCGAGCATGAAATGGGCTGCCGGGTAATCGCACCCGGCGCGAATCGACCGCTCCAACGCGCCGCAGGCCTCTTGCTGGCTGCCCCGGGCAAAGGCGTCGATCGCCTTGGCCAATTGCACCAGCACCTCGTCGTGCGACCCGCTCTCATCGATGGTCGCATCGCGGTCGAACTCTTCCAGCCCGGCGCGGCGCGCCGCGGCCGGCTCGCGCGTCGACTCAAAAGTCAGATTTGCTAGGATGGCTAAGGCCTGAAGCTGGGCGTCCTCGAAGGCATTCGCCGGAGGTTCTTCTTCGGGCTTGGGCCCGGGTTCGCCCATCGGTGCCGGGGCCGGGGCCGGTTTGGGAGGCACCAGCGGCGCCGTGCCGCGAAGGCGCAGGGGTGGAGGCACCGCCAGCATCTCTCCGGCCTGCAAGGCGGTGCGCGCCCGCGCCACTTGCTGGTTGGCCGGCTGCAGACGGATTGCCTGATCAACGGCTTGCAGCGCCTTGTCGCGCTGGTTGTTCTTCTGCAGAATGGCCGCCAGCGCCAGATATTCCGTCAGGGCATGTAGCGTGCGGCCGGTGCGTTCGAAGGACAATGCCAGTCGCGAGCGCGCCAGCAAGTTTTCAGGCGCGAGGCGGGCCGCCGCCAGCCAGTCGTCCATGGCCTTTTCGCCCTCGTGCCGGCCGAGATACAACTCGGCGGCCGCCATGTAGCCGCGTATCGCCTCGGGAGCGCGCCCCTTGCGCTCGAGGATTTCGGACATCTTCTCTTGCGGGATAGGATTGCTGGGATCGGCCGTGGCCGCCTGCTGGTAGGCGGTCAGAGCCAAATCGAGCTGGCCGTTTTGTACATAGGCCAGCCCAAGGTGCTCGAGCGCAGTCGCATCGCCGGGAAACTCCTCAAGCGCGCGGCGGTAGGCCGCAATTGCATGTTCCCACTTCTGGTCCCATGCCGCGCTGTTGCCCTGGCGCAGTGCCTGCTCGTATACCTCGCGACGTCCGGGCATGTTCTTCGCTCGTAGGAAGGGGTCGCAGACAGTATAGCACAGCCATCCCAGGCCCCTCGCGCCGCGCGGAGCTAGAAGCCCTCGAGTTTGGAGAGGTCGATCACACCCTGCGGCAAGCGCGCGATGCGTTGCAAGAGGCCCAACCGGTTCTCGCGCAGCATGCGGTCTTCGGCCATGACCAGCACGTCCTCAAAGAAGGAGGACACGGTCGGGATGATCGGAACGAAGGCTGAGAGGAAGCGATGCGCGCCGAGTTCGCCTTTCTCCCGCCACGCCGCCACCTGCTGCTCAAGGGGTTGCAGCGCCTGCCACAGCGCGCTTTCCGCCGGGTGCGCAAAGCGGCCCGGGTCCACGGGGAAGGATTCCTTCACCTCCCGCGTGATGCGCACGCAACGAGCGTAGGCGGCCAGCACCTGCGGCCATTCCGACCGCGCGACCCAGGCGGCCAGCTCGTGGGCGGCCTGTCGCGCGAGTGCCGGGTTGTGGGCGCGCTCGCCCAGCACGGCTTCCACGATGTCGTAGCGATAGCCCTGGTCCGCCAGCACCCCGCGCAAGCGTCCGGCCAAGAACTCGAGCACCTGGCTCTTCACTTCGGGGGTTACCCTCACCGGTTGCGCCTCGGCCGCAAGGTCCACCGCCGCGCGCAGGTTGAGCGCCAGGTTCCTGCCGAGCAGGACTTGCAGGATGCCCAGTGCCGCGCGGCGCAGCGCGAAGGGATCGCGCGCGCCGGTCGGCGCGAGGCCTACAGCGAACAGCCCCGCTAGAGAATCCAGGCGGTCGGCCAGGCCGACCACTAGCCCGGCGCCTGATGCAGGCAGCACATCCTCCGCGCCGCGCGGCAGGTAGTGTTCGAATATGGCCTGCGCCACCTGCGGGCTCTCGCCCGAGTCGAGTGCGTAGGTGCGCCCCATGACCCCTTGCAGCGAGGTCATCTCGATCACCATCTGGGTAGCCAGGTCGGCCTTGCACAAGAAAGCCGCGCGCAGGGCCGTCTCCACCTCGCCGGGCTCCAGCCCAACGAGCGGCGCGAGGCGCTGGGTCAGCAGGCGGATGCGCTCGCTCTTTTCGAGCATCGAACCCAGCTTGTTCTGGAAGGCGAGCGTTGCCAGCCTCGGGCGGAAGGCCTCGAGTTTGTGCTTGCGGTCTTCGCGGACGAAGAAATCCGCGTCGGCGAAGCGCGCCCGCAACACATGTTCGTTCCCCTCACGTACCTGGTCCAATCCGTGCGCGTCGCCATTGCGCACGGCGATGAAGTAAGCCATGAGCTTCCCCTCGTGCTCCGCCAGGGGCCGCAGAGCAGGCTCCACCGGGAAGTAGCGCTGGTGGCGTTTCATCACCGATACCAGCACCTCCGGCGGTAGCGCAAGGAAGGCTCCGTCGAACTCCCCGCGCAGGGCCAATGGCTGCTCGACCAGGTTGGCCACCTCGCGCAGCAGGTCCGCATCCTCGCCCACCCGGCCTCCGATCTCAGACGCCAGGCGATCGATCTGCTCGCGGATCATTGTGCGCCGCTCGTCCGGATCGAGGACGATCCCCTGTCCAGCAAGCTTCTTCGCGTAGTCCGCCGCGTTGCGCACCTCGAATTCGGTCGGGCTCTCCCAGCGCAGGCCGCGCGTCGTGCGCCCGGCGGCGAGTCCGGCGTACTCGAACGGGATCACCCGCTCGCCATAGAGCGCCAGCAGCCAGCGGATGGGTCGCGAGAAGGCAGGTACGTTCTCAGCCCAGCGCATGGGCCTGTCGAATCGAATTCTATCCAGCCAACGGGGCAGCGCCTCGTTCAAGACCTCGGCGGTCGAGCGTCCGCCCACGCGCCGGGTGAACGTGACGTGTCTCTTCCCTCCCACCTCGCTTAGCAGACCGCGGTTGAGCAACTCGTTCGGCACGCCCATCTTGCGCGCCCATCCCAGCAACGCCGGCGTAGGCTGGCCGTGGGCATCGAAGGCGGCCGCCTCGTGCGGGCCGCGCTCCACCTTTTCGCTTTCCGTGCTCGCCGGGGCGAGGTCCTCCACCCGCACGATGAGGCGGCGCGGTGTAGCGGCGACGCGCACGGCACCGTGCGCAAGATCGTTGGCCGCCAGCACATCGCGCTCGAAGGATTCGCGCATCCAATGCTGCGCCGTCTCAAGGTCATCCGACGGCAATTCCTCCACGCCGACCTCGAGCACGAATGGTGCGGCCTTCTTGGGGGCGGCTCCCAATTCCACGGCGAACTTTGGCGTGGAACGCGCCCCGGGGAACTTGCCGACGAGCGGAAAGCCGGCCTGTTCGCGCTGTGCCAGGTAAGCCTGGGCCACCTGCGCGGCCAGTTCGCGCATGCGGGCAAAGAACTGGGCGCGCTCGGTGACGCCGACCGCGCCGCGCGCATCCAGGACGTTGAACGTGTGTGAGCACTTGAGCAGGTAGGTGTGCGCCGGCAGCACCAGGCCGGTGGCGAGTGCGGCGCGTGCCTCGCCGTCGTAGTGGGCGTACACCTCGCGCAGGCGTTCGACGTCCGCCACCTCGAAGTTATAGCGGCTGTTTTCAACTTCGCTCTGCAGGAACATCTCGCCGTAGGTGAGCTCGCCCGTCCAGCGAATATCCTTGAAGTGCGTGGTGCGCTGCAGCGCCATGAGAATGCGTTCGATGCCGTAGGTGATTTCGACCGAGGGCACCTTGAGCTCGATGCCCCCTGCCTGCTGGAAGTAGGTGTACTGAGTGATCTCCTGGCCGTTCAGCCAGACCTCCCAACCCAGCCCCCATGCACCGAGCGCCGGGGCCGCCCAGTTGTCCTCCACAAAGCGAACATCGTTATCGCGTTGCGAGACGCCCAGCGCTTCCAGACTCTGCAGGTAGAGTTCCAGCGGGTTCCCCGGATCCGGTTTGAGGATCACCTGGTACTGGAAGAACTGCCCCAGACGGTTCGGGTTTTCGCCGTAGCGACCGTCGGCCGGCCGCACCGAGGGCTCCATGTAACCGACTCGCCATGGCTCGGGGCCGAGCACGCGCAGGAAGGTGGCCGGGTTCATCGTGCCTGCCCCGACCTCGGTGTTGACCGGCTGCCAGAGCAAGCAACCTTGCTTGGCCCAATAGGCTTGCAGCGCGAGGATCACTTCCTGGAAAGTTGGGGCGGCCATGCTCGCGTGTGGTTATCCTTTGCGCGCGCGGAGGGTGAGAAGCGGCGCACGGAGAGATTATAACAAGGGCAGTTGCTCGCAGGCGCCGCCGACCCGCTTGAGGGCTTAGCACGCATTACCTCTGCCCGCGTGCGTGCGGCACTCGCACTTTTCCCGCGCACGACGGAGGCGGCCGGTCTTGCGACGCCGCGGCGCAGGCCGCCGGAGTCGCCACCCCGCATCCCCTCGCACTCACTGCGCCGGCTATCGGCCCAGCGAGGCGCAAGAGGCTTAGCAGGCTGCTGAAAACAAGATCATCCCCCTCAAACCCCCGCCCCTGACGCCTCCCCCGGCGAACTGGGGTGCCAGCGCGAGGTCCTCAGGCCGGGGGAGGGGAGAGGTTATCAAGGAAGCGGGGGGCCGAGGGCCCCCCGCTTCCTTGAGTTTCTCCACCCCCTCTCCGCCAGGCTCCGCTTTGTCGAAGAAAGTTGTGAGGCGGAGAGGGGGTAGGGGGTGAGGCAGGAGATGGTTTCTCCGCAAGCTGCAAATGTCCCTGTCCAACTCTCTCAGGCTGATCGCCCAGCACTATGTTTTGGAAGTGGGCACGGCGCGCGCCACCTCGTGCAGGAAGTCGGCCGAGCGAATGGGCCGTTCGAGGTGGAATTGCGTGTACTTGCGGAGCAACATCTCTACTTCGATCAACACCCCCGGGCGGATGGTGAGATCGACAACCGCGGCCAGCGCCTCACGCTGCAAGTGGCGCATCACCTTAAGCGCAGGCAAAGAAAGGGGCAGGCATTCGGGGGTCAACTTCGCGCAGCGCGGGCACACCACCCCGCCCAGGCCGGGGTTGAAGTGCTGGTCCTCCGCCACGATGGTTTCCGTGCCCACCACGCACGTGTGCAGCTGCGGGCGATAGCCCATGATCTCCAGGAGCCGCAGATCGTAGAAGCGCAGCACCACATCCGGCGCGGGCACCACGCACAACCTCTCCAGCGTCTCGCACAACAAGGCATACGCGGCCGGGCCGCCCGCTTCATCCGGCGAAAACCGATCGAGCATTTCAACCACGTAGGAGGCAGCCGCGGACCGCAGCAGGTCGTCGCGCAGCGGGCGGTACGCGTCCAATGTCTCGGCCTGAGTGATGATATCCAACTCGCGCCCATGCGCCACGAGCAGCATGCTGCGCATGAAGAGCTCCAGGTGGCCGGCCTTTCGCGAGCGCGGTTTGCGGATGCCCACCGCCTTGGCGCGGAACTTCCCGCGCTGCGGTGAGAACAGCGTGAGGATGCGGTCGGCCTCGCCCCAACTGCGGCGGCGTAGGACGATGGCCTCGGTACGGACGACGTGTTCGCGAGGGCTCACGGGTGAACGTGGGCGCGGCTACCGGCCGCGCAGATTCGAGGCGCCGAAGGCATGCGGCAGCAGCCCGCCCACGGTGGTCTCGATGCTCACGTGGCCGCTCTCATCGACGATGGCTACTTCGGTTTCGAGGCCAAATTCCGCCAGCGCCTGGCGGCACGAACCACAGGGTGTCCCGCCATCGCGGGTCAGCACCACCAGCGCCGAGAAGCGCCGCTCGCCGGCTGCGACGGCTGCGAAAAGTGCTACCCGTTCCGCACACAGGCCGGTCGGATAGGCCGCGTTCTCGACATTCGCCCCACCAAAGACCGCCCCCGACTCGGCCAAGAGCGCCGCGCCGACGGCATAGCCAGAATACGGGGCATAGGCATGGGCGCGCGCCTCGGCCGCCCGCCGGGTCAGTTGTTCGCGTATCTCAGGCTTCACCTTACACCTCCGACTCGGGCACCGGAGCCTGGGGCAGGCGCACGGCGCGCACGCGGCGGATGCGGCGCCCCGCCACTTGCTCGACAATCCAGCGGAAGCCTTCTACCCACACCGACTCGCCGCGCTCGGGGACTTTGCCCAACTGAGCATAAAGCAGACCGCCCAGCGTATCACCGAACTCATCCGTCAGGTGGACACCCAGTTCCTCGTTGACCTCGTTTACGTTCAGCCCAGCGTCGAGTAAATACTCGTCTTCTCCGGTGCGAACGATGGCTGCTTCCTCGGCCCCATCGTACTCGTCGCGTATCTCTCCAACGATTTCCTCCAGCAGGTCTTCGATGGTGACCACCCCCGCGGTGCCGCCGTATTCATCCACCACCACGGCCATGTGAATGCGCTGCGACTGGAGCTCCGCCAGGAGTTCGTCGGCCTTCTTGGCCTCCGGTACAAAGTGCACCGGGCGCAGGATGTCGCGCAGCGCCACCGGGCGCCCTTCGCGCGTTGCACGCAGCAAGTCCTTGACGTGGACCAGACCGATCACGTTGTCCACGCTGTTCTCATAGATCGGCAGTCGGGAATGCCCGTGTCGAATGGCAATATCAACCGCTGCCGGCAGTGGCATCTTCACCTCGACGGCCTGGATATCGATGCGCGGGACCATGACCTCGCGCACCAGCGTGTCGCCGAGTTTGAAGATGGAGTAGATCATCTCCTTCTCTTCTTCCTCGATCGCCCCGCCCTCCTCGCCGGCATCCACCAGGGTCTTGATCTCCTCCTCGGTCACGACCGCTGGCACGCCGCGCGGGCCAATGCGCCCGCCGCCGACGCGTAGCAAGCTCCAGGTGAACGGCCAGAAGATGATCTCGGTCAGACCGATGAGCGGGGCCAGCGTCAGGCTTACGGCCTCCGGCGCGCGCAGAGCCAGCGATTCGGCCACCACCTCGCCCAGCGCGATCAGCGCCGCCAGGAGCAGCACCGCAACCAGCCAACCCCAGCCCGTCAGGTCGCGGCCTGGCAGCACGACCGCCCACAGGCCCGTGAACACTTGCGCCGCGGTGAGGCAAACCGCCACGCGGCACACCATTTGGGCGCCGCGCGAGGCGGCGATCAGGCGGGTTGACTCATTCGCCAGGCGCAGCGCCAGGCCGGCCCCGCGCCGCCCCGCATCGCGCCATTGCTCGAGCAGCGTCCGCCGGGCATTGACCATCGCCGCCCGACCGGCAGCCAGCAGCAGGTTGAGGGCGTAAAGCAACAGCGCAGTCGTCCAGGGGTAGTTGGGCATATCGCGTCCGTCGGTGCTTTCTACTCTTTGGCGGGCGCAAGCCGGCGGATGGCACGCGCCGGCATGCCCACGGCCAGGGTATGGTCGGGTACATCCCGCGTCACGACGCTGCCCGCGCCGGTGCGTGCACCGCGGCCGATCTTCACCGGGGCGACCAGCATCGTATCGCTGCCGATGAATGCCCCATCCCCGATATCGGTGGGATTCTTCTTCTGCCCGTCGAAGTTGCAGGTAATCGTTCCGGCACCGATATTGACCTCGGCCCCGATGTGCGCATCGCCGATGTAGCTGAAGTGGCCCATCTTCGTCCCTGGCCCGAGGGTGGAGTCCTTGACCTCGCCGAAGTTGCCCATGTGAACACCGCGCTCGAGCACCGCTCCCTTGCGCAGGTGAGCAAATGGACCCACGCTCACCTCATCCGCCAGCTGGGCCCCCTCCACGATGGCTACCTCCACCCGGCATCGGTCGCCCAGAGTCGCATTGCGCAGCGTGGTGTCGGGGCCGATCTGGCAGCCCCGCCCCAGGCGCGTGGTGCCCTCCAGGCGCGTATTTGGCAGCAGCACCGTGTCGACGCCGATCTCCACCCCGGCCTGGACGTAGGTGGTGGCCGGATCGATCATCGTCACGCCGGCTTCCATCCAGCGCCGATTGATGCGCGCACGCAGCGCCCCCTCGGCCTCGGCCAGGTGCACGCGCGTGTTGACCCCGATCCACTCGCTCGGGTCTTCGATGGCTGCGGCCAGTACACCGCCGGGTTGCGCCGCGGCCATTTCCACAAGGTCGGTCAGATAGAGCTCGCCTTTCGGTGAAGGCCGAACCTGCGCGAGAGATCGCCATAGCCACGACTCACGCGCGACATAGACCCCGGGGTTGATTTCGGATAGTCCTTGCTGATGGGAGTCGGCGTCGCTCTCTTCCACAACCGCCTGCACGGCACCCGTCTCATCGCGGACAATACGTCCAAAGCCGCGCGCGTTCTGGTCCCGTCCGGTGAGCATGCCCAGCGGTCCGCCATGAGCTTGCATACCTTCGATCAGCCGGCGCAGCGTGGCGGCCTGGAGCAGCGGCATGTCGCCGTAGGTCACCAGAACGAAGTCGACCGTGCCGCGCAGCAGCGGCTCGGCACGGCGCAGAGCATCGGCTGTTCCTAAGAGAACCGGCTGCAGGATGCATTCGGCCTTCTCACCCACTTCAGCCCGCAGCGCCTCTGCACCATGGCCAATCACCAGGATGGGCAGCGCGCCGGTGGCTTCGTGTGCCGCCTCCAGCGCAAAGTGGACGAGCGGACGCCCGCCCAACAGCTGTAGCATTTTGGGGCGCTCCGACTTCATGCGGGTGCCCAGGCCCGCGGCGAGCACAACGGCGCGAATCCTCATGGCAAGTCCTTTCCGCGCAGAAGAGTCCGGCTCTCGCTCGACATCGGCCGCGCAGCCCGACGGGGCCCGGCGGTCGACAAAAGCATGCGGGGTATATCAGAGGGAGACAGGGTGACGCATCCTGCCCAGAGGGCAGAGGCTGGGGCGCCAGGATTCGAACCTAGATCCACGGATTCAAAGTCCGGTGTGCTGCCGTTGCACCACGCCCCATCGGGTGGCTTCGCCGCACGTGTCCGCAGCGCGCACCATCTTGCGCGCCCGGCTTCACGCCCTCGGCAAACGATTCATGCCGGCCAGCGCGCGGATTGTAACATGGGGGATTACGGGTTAGCGAGGCGTTCGTCTCTCGCGCGTCGTGCGTGATGGAACACCTGCAGCACCAGGCAGACCACAATCAGTGCCAGGGTCGCCGCCAATCCGCCCTCCGGCCCGAAGGCACCACCCGTCCACAGCGGCGGACCGCTCACCTGGGCTACTGCGCCGGCTGAGAATTCCGTCAGGCCGCTCACCGGAAGCCCGAACACCGGCCCCAAGAGGTAATTCCATATGAAGTGGAACGTGGTGGGCAGCCACAAGCTGTTGCTGTTGCGCATTGCCAGGGCAAAGGCCACCCCGGCCAGTGCGATATTCACAAGCGCGACGAAGTTCAGGCTCGGGTTCAGCAGGTGCGCCAAGGAGAAGAGAATCGAAGATCCCACGGCCCCCAGCCACCAGCCCCGCCAGCGAGCGAGCAGGGCGAGCAGGTAGCCGCGAAAGGCGATTTCTTCGGCGAGCGCTGCGGGCCATAAGACGATGGCATTCGTGGCCAGGCCATTGAGGGTCCAGCCGCTGTGGAACTGGGCCCAGCCGGCGATGGCAAACAGCGCCGCCAACAAGCCAATCGCCAGGGCGCCCAGCGCCGCGCCCGAGAGTGTGCTCACTATCCAATGCTGGCGAACCATGCGCAGCGTGCGCCAGCCGGCGCGGTCCAAGAAACGCAAGAAGCCCCAGGTGGCCAGCGCCAGAACGCCCAACTCCATCCAGGTGGAGAGTGCGAGCAGCCAGGCCGGCAATCGCCCCTCGAGCACCTCGCCCTGCCAGCCGGTTACGCCGATGAGAGAAAGGCCGACGACCGCAACGCCCAGCAGGGCCCCCACCACTAACTGAGAACCGAAGATGACCGCCACGTAGTACAAGCTTGCGCGGACCAGTGGATGCAGCCGGGGCGAGGGAGGAAGCATGGTACGGTCGGTGAGGGGCGGCACGCGGCGCAGTTACTCAACCCGCCAGCAGGCGACGTGATGGCGCGGGCTGACTTCCGTCAGCGCCGGTTCCTGTTGGGCGCAATGGGCCATGGCCACCGGGCAGCGCGGATGGAAGCGGCAGCCGGTGGGCGGGTTAAGCGGGCTGGGCACGTCGCCCTTAAGAATGACTCGTTCACGCCGGAGTTTCGGGTCCGGCACCGGTATGGCCGACATCAGGGCCTGGGTATAGGGGTGCAGCGGGTTGCGATACAGCTCCTCACGGCTGGCCACCTCGACCACCTTGCCCAGGTACATCACCGCCACCCGGTCGGAGATGTGCTCGACCACCGAGAGGTTGTGCGCGATGAACAGATAGGTCAGGCCGAACTCCGCTTGCAGATCCTTGAGCAAGTTGATGACTTGCGATTGGATCGAGACGTCCAAAGCCGAGACGGGTTCGTCGCACACGATGAACTTGGGGCGCAGCGCCAGGGCACGTGCGATTCCGATGCGCTGCCGCTGGCCGCCCGAGAACTCATGCGGATAGCGCCGAGCATGGTACTCCTCGAGCCCGACCTTGCGCAGCATTTCGAACACGATGTCGTCGCGCTCATCGCGGCTGCCCACGTTGTGAATGAGCAGGCCCTCGCCGATGCTTTCTCCCACCGGCATGCGCGGGTCGAGGGAGGAAAACGGGTCCTGAAAGATGATCTGCATGTTGCGCCGCAGCACTTTCAGGTCCGCGCCCGAGGCCCCGAAGACGTCCTGACCCTCGAACAACACACGCCCGCCGGTGGCCGAGACCAGGCGCAGAATCGTCCGTCCAACGGTCGTCTTGCCGCAGCCGGATTCGCCCACCAGGCCGAGTGTCTCACCCGGCTGCACCGAGAACGAGACATGGTCGACGGCCTGCACCCACCCGCTGACGCGCTGCAGCAGCCCGGCGCGAACTGGAAAGTATTTGACCAGGTCGTGGACTGCAACCAGCGGAGCGGAGACGGCGGCAGGAGTGGCGGGCATAGCGAACCTCAGCTCGCACGCGCGCGGGGCGCGCTGGGGGAGCCGGCCAAGGGTGCGCGATGCTGCGGGCTGTCGTGATACAGCCAGCAGCGCACGGTTTGCTGAGGGGCAACGGGCAGCAGTTCCGGCTCGAGCTGGCTGCATACCTCCAGCTTGTGTTCCAGGCGCGCTTTGCAGCGCGGCGCGAAGCGGCACCCCGGCGGCAAATCCACCAGGTTGGGCACCATGCCGGGGATAACTTCCAAGCGGTTCTTGACGTCACCCAACACCGGGATCGAGCCGATCAAACCCTGCGTATACGGGTGCAGCGGATGCGCGAAGAGGGTCTCCACCTCTGCCTCTTCCACTATCCGGCCGGCGTACATCACCGCCACGCGCTCGGCCATTTCAGCGATCACCCCTAGGTCGTGGGTGATCAAGACTATGGCAGTATCCGTCTTGGAACGCAGATCGCGCATCAGGTCGAGAATCTGCGCCTGGATGGTGACATCTAGCGCGGTCGTCGGTTCGTCCGCGATGAGCAGCTCGGGGGCGCAGGCCAGTGCCATGGCAATCATCACGCGCTGCGCCATCCCGCCCGAGAGCTCATGCGGAAAGGCCTGCGCGCGCCGGTCGGCATCCGGGATGCCGACCATTTGCAGGAGTTCCACGGCGCGCCGCCCGCCCGCTTCGCGCTTGAGGTTTTTGTGGATCTCGAGGACTTCGGCGATTTGCCCGCCCACGCGGTAGACCGGATTGAGCGCGGACTGGGGTTGCTGAAAGATCATCGAAATGCGGTTGCCGCGCACGTGGACCATCTCCGACTCGGGCAAGCGCAGCAGATCCTGCCCGTCGAAAATGATTTCGCCCTCGACGATACGGCCCGGCTGGCCGATCAGGCGCAGCACCGAGAGCGAGGTGACGCTCTTGCCGCACCCAGATTCACCCACGAGCCCGAGGACTTCCCCGCGCCGCACGCTGAAATCTACCCCATCGACGGCTTTGACCACCCCGTCCTGGGTGTAGAAGTAGGTCTTGAGGCGACGCACCTCAAGCAGGTTTTCGTTTTCGCTTGGCACAAGGACCTCGTGGGAGGGTTCTCCGTAGAGTCGCGCGGACTATAGCACACGCACTGGGGAGCGTCAAGGTTTTTGGGCGTCGAGGTTCACGCATCCCCACGCCGCGCCCGACGCAGAAGGAACCCGGCCGCCAAACCCAGCAGGCCGATCAGCATGCCGATCGCCACCACAACGTAGCCCGAAGCGCGCGGCGGCCCGGCGGCGCTGGGCGGCGCTGGCACGGCGCTCGCGGTGGGCTCGCTCTGCGCCTCGGGGTGCAGGCGCAAGTTCCCCGCGCGGGTCGCGTCGAGCGGTTCGCGTATCGGGTCCAACCCGCGCTCGCGCACGAGGTAGGCCGTGATGTTCCAGAACTCGTCTTCGGCCAGGTTGCCGGGGTCCTGCCAGGGCATGGCTTGGTGGATGTAGTCGTGCAGTTCGAGGGCCGTGTTGAAGCGCAGCAGCGTGTTGGGACCGAGCAGCGGCGGCGCGTAGCGCGGCAACACGAATCCGTCTGGAGGGTGGTTGAGAGCATGGCACTTCGATTGCCAGCAGTTCTGATCTGCGGGTGCCCACTGCGCAAGCCATTCGCTGGTCAGACCCTGGCCGCGGTCGCCGTGGCAGGCCGAGCACACGAGGATGTATGCCCGCTCGCCGTAGTCGGCCTGGGTCGCATCCGGGCCCAGGTCCGGGATGATCAGCCGCCGCGCCAGCATTTGAAACTGGAAAGGCGTGGGGCTCGCCGCGGGAGATGGCGTGCTGGTAAGGGCCGGCCCTGGGCGAAACGCCACGCCGAGCATGACGAAAGCGGGGATGGCCAGAGCCATCCCCGCCGAGCTCACTAGTATCGTGACTCTCATGCAGTCATCCTACGCAAATCTACTGCGTGCCTCTCAGGCGTGGGTCGAGCGCATCGCGCAGGCCATCGCCCAGGAAATTGAAGGCGAACATGGTGATGGCCAGCGCCAGGGCCGGAAACACGGCCTGATTGGGATAGGTGCGGATGACCTGCCCTCCATCCGAGATCATGGCGCCCCAGGAGGGCGTGGGCGGGTTGACCCCCAGGCCGATGAACGAAAGAAAGGCCTCGAAGGAGATATACGCGGGGATAGTCAGGGTCTCGTTGACGATGAGCGGCCCGACGATGTTGGGCAGGATGTGGCGGAACATGATGCGAAGGTGCCCCGCCCCGATGGTGTGGGCCGCCTCGATGTATTCCTTCTCGCGCACCGAAAGGACTTGCGCGCGGGTGAGGCGCGCCATGGTTTCCCAGGCGGTGAGGCCGATGCCCATGAAGATGAACAACAATCCGCCCATGCGCGTATCGAGCTGGCTGATGGCGTAAGCGGGGGAGCCCGGGTCGGGTTTGGCGAAGGTCGAGCGGAAGAAGGCCATGAGCAGGATGATGAAGAGCAGAGTGGGGAAGGCGTACAGTACGTCCACCAGGCGCATCATGATGTTGTCGACCCGCCCCCCGAAGTAGCCCGAGATCGAGCCGAAGGCCACCCCGATGAGCAGGCTGATGATCGGGCCGATGAGGGCCACGGAAAGGGAAACTCGCGTGCCGTACACGATGCGGCTGAACAGATCCCGCCCGACGTAGTCGGCGCCCAGAAGATAATCGTTGCTGATCTTGGCGTAGCCCTTCATGTTACTGAAAATCGCCAGCACCCAGGTGGGTACCTTGTTGTTGTCGATCAGCACCTGCTCGGCGAAGGGCTTGGGTGCGATGAACGGCGCCAGCAGGGCCGTCAGGACGAGCAGGATCACGATGACCCCGCCCATCACCGCTGCGCGGTTGCGCAGCAGGCGCCGCCAGGCATCCGCCCACAGGCTTTCGCGCTTGCGGGTGAGGGGCTGGCCGCCCGCTCCGACACGCAGCATTTCAGTTTGTACGGACATTACGACCTCCACGCTCTACGTGTAGCGGATGCGAGGATCCAGGAACGCATAGATGAGATCTACCAGAAGATTGGCCACGACCAGCAGCATCGCGTACAAGAGGATGGTGCCCATGATGACCGGGTAATCGCGGTTGGTGATGCTGGTGACGAAGTACTTGCCCATCCCCGGAATGCCGAAAATGAGCTCGGCGACAAAGGTGCCCGTCACCAGCGCGGCGAAGAGCGGCCCCAGGATCGTCGCCACCGGGATGAGCGAGTTTTTCAGCGCATGGCGGGTGATGACCACGCGTTCGGACAGGCCCTTGGCGCGCGCGGTGCGGATGTAATCCTCGCGCACCACTTGTAGCAGCGAGGCGCGTGTCAGGCGTGCGATAATGGCGGAGTTGACCAGGCCCAGCGCGACAACAGGCATAACAGCGTACTTAAAATACTCCGGGCCGATATTGGAGGGCAAGAAGCCCAGCACGTAGGGCGGTTTGGCGCCCCACCCGGTGGGCGGAAACCACTTCAACGTGACGCCGAAAATCCATACCAGGATCGGCCCCAGCACGATCACTGGCACCGACACACCGAAGATCGCCACGCTCATCCCGAGGTAGTCCCACACCGTGTTCTGCTTCAGCGCAGCCAGGATGCCCAGCGGAATGCCGAGCAGGATCGCAAAGGTGATCGACATGAGGCCAAGTTGGCCCGAAATAGGCAGTTGCTCGCGGAAGATGTCGTTGACCGTCCGGCTTCGTGAGGCGTAGGAGGGGCCGAAGTTCATCCACTTGAGCCAAAGGTGGTCACTCATCTTGATGTTGATAAAGGCGTCGTCCGTCAGTGACATTCCGGGCGCCACCGACGAGAACTGGGGGATAAGCACCTCGTATATGTACCTCCCGTACTGCACCACCAGCGGCTCGTCCAGGTGGTAGCGCGCGTTAAGGTTATCGAGGATCTCCTGCGGTAGCCTCTTTTCGCGGTCGAACGGGCCGCCCGGGACGGAGTGCATCAACAGGAAGGTGAGCGCCGAGACCGCAAACAAAACGACCAGCATCCACAGCAGACGGCGAACGATGTATCTACCCACGGGACTACTCCTTAGCAGAATGGCGTCGGGTTGGTGCACCCCTCGCAGCTCGCCTCAAAACCCAGTCGTCCTTCTCCGCCGCTCCTCTCAATTGGGGTGCGCGCCATCGCGCTGGGTCGTTGCACACGTTTGCCTGTCAACGGCACACCCCGATGGCGTTCACGTCGGGTAAGGCGGCTCCAGGGAGGGGGGAGGCCGAAGCCTCCCCCCAGCCAGCAAGATCGTTCTACGGCGTGTTGTAGTCCGCGGCGCCCTGAATAGCGAAGGTCAGGACGTACGCGTAGTCGGAAGCCGTCTCCGGGGCGAGAGTGCGCAGAATGCCGTAGGCGAAGTCCTGTGCAGTAACCATGCGCACATTGCCATCGGCATCGAGTACCTTCTCGACCAGGCCCGTGAGGGCGTTGTACTTGACCCACGGAACATCGTTGCGCAGATGGAAGGTATAGGTCAGGCCATCTGCCGAGATGTCCCAGGAGGTGGCCATGCCCGGCTCGACCAGAGTGGTGACTTCGTTCTGGCGAGAGAGGCCAACCGTGGTCTCCTCCACTATCTGCACCGAGGTCGTATCCGTCGACAGTGCCGGATCGATGGTTGGCACGTCGCCCGAGCCGCCGGTGTTCAGGTGCAGGATCTTGTTGGGGCTCGACCACTTCTCAAAGTGCTGCATTGTAATCACCGAGTAGGTGCGGGTGATGTACGGCTTGGTGGCCGAGAAGCGGGTGTACCAGTAGATCGGGATCATCGCGGCATCGGTCTTGACCAGGATTTCCTCGGCCTGGGCGTACAGGTCGACGCGCTTGACCGGGTCCAACTCTGCTGCGGCCTGAGAGATCAGGGCCTCATACGTGTCGTTCTTCCAGTTGAGGCCGCCGCCCGCCGCCGGGTTGTTGGAGCCACCGAAGCCAATCGCCTCCTTGAGGAAGTTGTTGGCATCCGGGTAGTCCTGGCACCAGCCGAGGCGGAAGATCTGCGGTGTGGCGACCGGGTCGAGGATGGTCTTCAGGAAGACCTTCCACTCCTGATTGGTCACCTTCACATCCAGTCCGAGGTTGGTCTTCCACATCTGCTGGATGGCCTCGGCAATCTTCTGATGCCCTGAGGAGGTGTTGAACATCAGGGTCAGGTCGAGCTTATCGGCGGTAGTGCCCTTCTCGGCTAGATACGCGTCCAGGAGCGCCTTGGCGCCGACCGGATCGTACTTGACGCCCAGGTCGGGGTACTTGTCGATCGTGGGCGAGCCGGCCAGGCCGGGGCGCGAGAACCACTGCGCCGGTTGCTGACCGCCCTTGGTCACGTTGTCGATGAGGCCCTGGCGGTCGACAGCCATCGAGAGCGCCAGGCGCACACGTTGGTCATCGACCACGGGGGCCTTGGTGTTAAAGCCGTAGAAGTAGGTGCACAGGTCGGGCCCGATCGAGTATTCCTTCGAGAGAACCGGGTCGGCCTTGACGCGGTCGCTATCGGCCAGCGGCACGGCCGCCACGTCCAAGTTGCCCGCCTCGTACTCGGCAAAGGCCGGCGACTCATCCAGCATCACCTGATTGACTTCGTCGATCTTGGCCTGCGGGATTGCTTCCGACCCCGGCCAGAAGGGGTTCTTGATCAGGGTAATGCTCGAGTCGTGGACCCACTCTTTCAGCGTGTACGGGCCGTAGCCCTGGAAAAAGCCAGTCTCAGTCCAGCGTCCGCCCTTCTCCTCGATGAGCCACTGGGGCTGCGCATGGGCAATCCACATGCCTGCGATATTCGCGTTGTAGGCCGCCGGTTGCTTGAAGGTGATCTCCAGGGTAGTGGCATCGATGGCCTTGACGCCCACGATGCTCGGATCCTTCGCCGGCACGGGGGTCGGAGTGACCTCCACGATCGTCGATGCACCCGGCACCACCACTGTCTGCACCACGGTCTGCGGGGTGGCACCACCACCGCAGGCGGAGAGCAGCACGGAAGCTACGATGAGCAGAGACGCAACACTCAAAACCTTAGTGCGCATGCTTCCCCTCCTTGTAAGGGATTCAACTAAGAGTCGAGCACGTTTCACCCATTCTTATCCATGCGACAGCCCGGCCATCACCTCCTTCCCTCCCGAACCTGTGGAGCAATCAGACCATATGGCAGGCCACCCAGTGCATGGGCGAGATCTCGCGCCACTCGGGCACTTTCTCGGCGCAGATTTCGCGCGCCAGCGGGCAGCGGGTGCGGAAGCGGCATCCAGAGGGCGGGTTGACTGGGCTAGGCACGTCACCCTCCAAAATGATGCGATGGCGCTTCTCTTCCACCGCCGGGTCGGCCACGGGCACGGCCGACATCAGGGCCTGCGTGTAGGGGTGCAGCGGATGCGCGAACAACTCGTCGCGGGTGGCCAACTCGACGATGATGCCCAAGTACATGACCGCCACGCGGTTGCTGATGTGGCGCACCATCGAGAGGTCGTGCGCGATGAAGAGGTAAGTCAAACCGAATTGGCTCTGCAAATCCTCCAGCAGGTTCACCACCTGAGCCTGGATCGAGACATCCAGGGCCGAGATGGGTTCGTCGCAGATGATGAGCGACGGCTGCAGGGCCAGGGCGCGCGCCACGCCGATGCGCTGGCGCTGGCCGCCCGAGAATTCGTGCGGGTAGCGGTTGGAGAAGGCCGGGTTGAGGCCCACCAGCGAGAGCAGTTGTTCGACGCGCTCTTCCACGGCGGCCCCTTTGGCCACCTGGTGGATGATCAGCGGTTCGCCGACGATTTCGCCGACCGTCATGCGCGGATTCAGGCTGGCGTACGGATCCTGAAAGATCATCTGCATGCGCCGCCGCATCAGGCGCATCTTCTCGGGTTTGAGGGTTGTCAGGTCAGTATCCTCAAAGTAGACGTGCCCCGACGTGGGGCGATACAACTGCAAGATCGTGCGGCCGGTCGTCGACTTGCCGCAGCCCGATTCGCCCACCAGCCCAAAGGTCTCGCCGCTCTTGATAAAAAAGGAAATGTCGTCCACCGCGTGAACCGCGCCGACCTGGCGCTGCACGATGATCCCGCGCGTGATCGGGAAATACTTGACGAGATGCTCCACCCGCAGCAGGATGTTGTTGTCGCTCATTCGCGAGGGCTCCCGGTTTTGACATCCACCCAGCAAGCCGCACGGTGATCCACACCCACGGGCAGGAGCAGGGGGTTTTCCTTCCAGCAGCGTTCGTAGGCATACGTGCAGCGCGGGGCGAACGGGCAGTAGTTAGGCTTCTCGTACAGGGTGGGCGGCAGCCCGTCGATCGAAATCAGCCGCCTGTGTTCCTGGTCGTCGAGCCGCGGGAGGCTGCCCATCAGGCCGATCGTGTAAGGATGCAGGGGGTTGCCGTACAGCTCTTTAACCGGCGCTTCTTCAATGATGTAGCCGGCATACATCACCAGGACGCGCTTGGCCAGCCCGGCAATAATGCCCAGGTCGTGGGTAATCCAGATCACGGCCATGCCGATCTCATCGCGCAAGCGCTTGACCAGCTCGATAATCTGAGCCTGGATGGTTACATCGAGCGCCGTCGTAGGTTCATCGGCGATCAGCACCTGCGGGGTGCACGAGAGCGCCATGGCAATCATCACCCGCTGGCGCATGCCGCCCGAGAACTGGTGCGGATAATCGTTCAGGCGGTCCTCGCCCTGGGGAATGTTCACCATGCGCATGAGCTCAACCGCACGCTCCCGCGCTTGAGCCTGACTCATGCCAAGGTGCAGTTCGAGCGGCTCGGTGAGCTGGCGGCCGATGGTCAGCACCGGGTTGAAGGAGGTCATCGGGTCCTGAAAGACCATGCTGATGCGTGCGCCGCGCACGTGACGGATCTCTTCTTCCGTCATCGTCAGCAGATCGCTGCCCTGGAACAACGCCGTGCCCGCGGCGATCTTGCCCGGGGGGGCGGGAATGAGACGCAGAAGGGAGAGCATCGTAACGGTCTTGCCACATGCGCTTTCCCCCACCACACCAAGCGTTTCTCCCTCCTTGATGTTAAAAGAGACTCCGTTGACGGCGTGCACCATCCCGTCGCGCGTCTTGAAGCGAGTCTCCAGACCTTTGACATCTAGCAGATCTGCCATTACACCTCTCAGTCTGCCTCCACCCCATTTGGAGGGGATATGCGGACACGCTCACGACGGCCGAAAGGGCCTCGCAAGCCGACAACCCCCTGTTGTCTAGGTGCTGCAGAGTGCGGATGTGTGCTGTGTGTCGGCCGTGTCCGGCACGGTCACGAGAGGGGACGCCGAAGCCAAATCGCATCCGATCTCCGCCGGGCGGTCCGCACCGCAAGGGCCGGCTGATCGGACCCACGGCTGCCGCAACGGGCCCCCCCACAGTCGGCGCCCAGCACCACAGGACGCTAATTTGGAAGGAAAGTATACCACATTGCCTCAATCGCTCAGGGAAAGGGCCTCGATATTCCACAACCCGGAGGCCGAGGTCGCGTCTGCTTGCAGACCCACCAAATCGGGACGGCCCGCCAGCACGCGCAATTTGAGGTACAGCGGCAGCGAGGGCAACGCCTCGGCGAAGATCTGCTGGGCCCGCCGGAACCCTTCGGTGTAGGCGGTCTCGTCTGGCAAGGCGGCGAGCGCAGATTCGCAGGCTGCGTCATATGCGGCGTTGCTGAAGCCCGTCGCATTCTGGCCGATCCAGCCATTCTCGGCCGAGGGGATTTCGCGGCCCAGATACAACTCACAGGAAGGCGTCGCGCCGCTCAGCCAGGTGTATTGGGCCATCGTAAACTGCCGCCCAAACACCGCGCCGTCACTCCCGGCACGCAACAGCCCGCTGTCGAAGAATTGCACGTTCAAGGCGATACCACATTCGGCGAGGTTGGCCGCCAACATTTCCACCGCCACCCGACGTTGGACTCCGCTCACGGCATACAGATCCAAGCGCAGCGGAGTGCCGCCCGTGACGCCGCGCACGCCGGAGGCCACCCGCATCGTGCTTCCGCCGGCCGTGGGCAGGCGCCAGCCAAGAGCTTCCAGCATCTGCTTCCCGCGCTCGGGATCGTAGGCCAGCGGCGCCACCTCCGGGTTGGCCAGCGGACTGAGCGGCGATGCAAACGAGGCCGGCACGTGCGTCGCCCCGTGGAACAGCGCCTCAACCAGCGCCGTGCGGTCGGTGCACAAGGCCAGCGCCTGCCGCAACTGCGGTTCCGCAAGGAGCGGCGGATGCTGGTAGACATAAGGAGTCACCGGCTGCAAATTGAAATCAATGTGTTCCCAGGCGGTGCCGGGCGTATACGAAAGCGTGATCACACCGCGGTCGCGCAAAGCCATGAGTAAGGGCAAGCGGTCATCGAGCGCTACGCTCTGGTCCACCACATCACATTCACCCGCCAGGAGCGCCGCCACGCCTCCATCGGCATCCGCCCCGATGAATCGAAAGGTCATCTCGTCGAAGTAGGGCAGACCTTCATCGGCGCGCCAGTAGTGAGTGTTCTTGGTCAACGCAATGTAACGGCCAGGCTGCCATTCCTCGATGACGTACGCGCCCCACCCCAACGGCCGGCGTGTGGCCGGCTCCGACACGAGCAGATCCTTGGGCGCGATTCCACCGTAGGCGTGGCGCGGCAGTGGGGTCTGGAACCGCAACATATAAGCGGGGTCGAGCCAGCCGGGCACCCCCACCCATTGCACCGTCAACGAATCCAGCACCTTGTAGCTCAGAGTGCGGTCGAGGCGATCCCGTTCATAGGGAGAGAGCGGGGTGTCGGGGCTGGAGGCAACTTCGAAGGCGAAGAGCGAGTCGTCGGCGGTGAGCGGCGCTCCATCCGACCAGGTAATGCCTTGACGCAGGTCGAAGTTTGCCGTCAATTGATCCATCGTCACGTCGCCGCCGGAATACGTCGTGGCGCATGACGCATCGCGGCATCCGGCCGGGCGAATCGTTTCTCCGATCGCCAGGGTGACAGGCACGCCGGTGTTGTTCAAGACGCGGTCGCCCTCGCGGACCGTTACGGGCGCCACGACCGCCCCTTTGTTTTCGATTGACGGCAGGCTTGCGAGGATCACCGGCTGATAGCCGAATCCGTTGCTGTCGATCGGGCCGTCGTAGATCGCCTCCAACACGGTGCGCATCGCCAGGTCATTGCCGCTGTTGAGGTACAGGCTTTGCGGTTCCGCGCCGAGGCACACCATCAGCGTGGTGGGCGGTGCAGGGATCGGAGAGGCGGTTGGGTTGGGGGAGGGCGAAGCCAGGGGCGGCAAAGGCGTGCCGCCGCCAGTGCAGGCGAAGAGGAAGAGCGCCGTGAACACGAGAGAGATCACCGCGCGGATTGCGCGAGCGGGTGATGCGCTGGGGTTTCTCAGGGCGACTGGACCCACACCCAACGAGCCAGCCGAAAAAGTGCGCCGCACATCTGCTCCGAGCGATGAAGACTGACCGATGAGGGCTGAACGACTGGACTATAGCACAGGGCTACATGAGGGTCAAGACGGCCAGGTGGCCTATTCGGGTAATTTCGACCGGTACCGGTCAACCCGCATGAGTACAAACTCGTTACACGATCTCAAGCGGCGCGTCCTCGTCGGCGCGGATCTCAAGCGAGAGGGTTGTCGTCCCCGTTCTCGGTCGGTTTTTCGTGCGCCATGTGCCGCGCTTGCCACTCGTCGACGAGCGCGCGCTCGCGCGGCGTGAGGGCGGCCTTGGCCAGCAGGTCGGGTCGGCGCTGCCAGGTGCGGTACAGCGCCTGCTCTCGCCGCCAGCGAGCGATTTCCGCGTGATGCCCGGAGGCCAACACGTCCGGCACGCGCCATCCGCGATAATCCGCCGGTCGCGTATAGTGGGGATACTCGAGCAGCCCGCTCGACAGGCTGTCGTCGAGCGCGCCGTCTTCATCCCCGATGGCACCCGGCAACAGGCGAGTCACCGCTTCGACCACGACCATGGCTGCGAGCTCCCCGCCGCTCAACACGTAGTCGCCGACTGAGAGCTCCTCGGTCGCCAGATGCTCGCGTACGCGCTCATCCACGCCCTCATAGCGGCCGCACAACAACGCGAAGCCGGGGGCTTGGGCCAGCTGCCAGGCGCGCTCCTGGGTGAACAGGCCCCCTTGAGGCGAAAGCAGAATGACCGGCAGGCGCGGCGGATCGCCCAGCGCCGCCTCGACGGCCGCGAAGATCGGCTCGGGCTTCATGACCATGCCACCTCCGCCGCCATAAGGCGTGTCGTCGGTCACTTGATGCCGGTCGGTGGCATAGTCGCGAATATTATGAAGCCTGACGCGCAGCAAGCCGCGAGTCAGCGCGCGGCCGAGAATGCTCTCGCGCAGCGGGCTTTCAAACATTCCGGGGAACAGGGTGAAGATTTCTACGTCGAGCATCGTTGTCCCGCTCAGTATCCTAGATGAGATCCCGTCTCGCTGGGTACGACCCGTGTCGAGGATTCTAGCCCGGCCGGGCGCGCCCCACAAGGCCCGCCGGGCACACATGCTAGAATGACCGCCCGGAGGTATTGATGCGCCGCTATCGAGTGTTGGCCCTCAGATCATTCGGGTTTCTGGTCCTGGCCGGGTTGAGCGGGCTGGCTTTGGCCGGCCTGATGAATTCGATGTCGACCTTCCGCTCGCCCTTCCGTGCCGAGGTTCTGCCGCAGGCCGCCGCGGTGGGCGAGGCGCAGACCGAGCGCCTGGTGATCGTACTTGTCGACGCGCTGCGTTACGACACCTCGCTCGACGCGCACCTCATGCCGACTCTAGCCAAGTTGCGCGCCAACGGTGCCTCGGCCGAAATGCTCGCCCGCCCACCTTCGTACTCCGAGCCCATGTGGGCCGTGCTTCTCAGCGGCGCCTACCCCGAGATCAGCGGGGCGCCCTTACTCAACCTCACCTACGACGAGCTTTCGCCGCTACCCGCCGAAACGCTGTTCAGCGTGAGCCATCGCGCCGGTTTGACAACCGCCGTCTCGGGCTTCAACTGGTTCGAGCGAATGATTCCCGTCGCTGAGCGGGACGCGGGGTTCTTCACCGCAGGGGAAGACCACGCCGCCGATGTGACCGTCCTTGAGGCCGCCCTGCCCTGGCTGGCCGCTCGAGACGCCCGTCTCATCCTCATTCATCTCGACCAGGTCGATTACGCCGGCCATCATGAAGGCGGCCCACGCGATCCACACTGGGCCGAAGCGGCAGCACGTGTGGATGGAATGTTGCATTCGATTATCTCGCAGCTCGATTTGACGCGCGACACGCTGCTGGTCGTCGGCGATCACGGGCAGATCGATCGTGGCGGGCACGGCGGGCAGGATCTCGAGGCCCTAACCACGGTCTTCGTCGTAGCCGGCGCTGGCGTGAGACCCGGCGACCTGGGCACAATCGCCATGGCCGACGTCGCCCCGACCATGGCCGCGCTGCTCGGCGTGCCCTTGCCCTCGGCCAACCAGGGTCACATCCTGCCGATCCTCATCGTTTCGCCACAATCCGTATCAGCGCTCACGCAACAACAGACCGCACTCGCCCAGGCTTACCTGACGGCCATCGGCCAACCTGGATCAACCGCAAGCATCGCTGAAGCGGCGGACCCGGTGGCCGAGGCGCAGACCGTCATGCAGCGCGCCCGGGAAGCCCGCCTCGCCGACGAACGCCTGCCGCGCGCGGTGATTTCCGTAGCGGTGCTAGCCCTGCTCACCGCCGCCGCACTTCGCGCACGCCGCGCCCTCGCCCCGCTCGCGCTGTCCGCACTGTCGGCGGTCGTGCTCTTCCATGTTTTGTATGTCCTGATTGAGCAGCGAACCTACTCGTTGAGCAGCGTGGAAAGCCAAACAGGGATTCTGACCGCCGCCGGTGTCAACGGCCTGGCCGGGTACCTGCTGGGAGCCGCTCTCGTCACCTGGCAGGCGTGGCGGCGCGGCGAGCGCGGGATGTTTGTTGCGCAACGTCTGCACCTCTACACGCTGCTGGCGGCCGCGATGATTCTGCCGCTGCTCCTCCCGGGTTTCTGGGATTTTGGATTGCGGCTCACCTGGACGCTGCCCGATTTCCTCTTCGCCTTCTTGGCCTTTCTGGGTTTGTTACAATTGCTGCTCACCTGTTCTCTGGGCGTCGTGCTGCCGGCGCTGATCGGCGGCGGCACCCATCTCCTGGAGCGGATTGGGGCACGAGCCATGCGCCGCTCCGGGCCGCGGCCGTAAGGAGCACCCATTACCCGCGCTGCTCAATCGCCCGGCGATCAAACGCCCCGTCTGATTCTCGCCTCCGCTTCTCCTCGCCGGCGGGAACTCGTGGCATTGCTCGGCCTTCCTTTCGATGTGCTGACCGCCCCTATTGATGAGCGACCGCGCGAGGGCGAAACCGCCGATGGCCTGACATGCCGCTTGAGCCAGAAGAAGGCGCACGCCGTGGCCTGCCTCGTGGGAGAATCGCCCGCCTGGATTCTCGCAGCCGATACGGTTGTCGTCCACAACGGCGAGATGCTCGGCAAACCGGCGGATCGCGCGCAGGCACGTGAGTACCTGACGCGCTTGCGCGATACGGCACACGAGGCGGTGTCGGGAGTCACCCTGCTCAACGCCCTCACCTTCACCCAGCGCACGGAGACATACCGTACCTGGGTCCGCATGCGTGCTTACAGTGAGCCCGAGCTGCTGGCCTACCTTGAAAGCGGCGACGCGATGGACAAGGCCGGTGCCTACGCCATTCAGCACGAAGCGTTCCATCCGGTAGCCTCTCTCGAGGGCTGCTATGCCAATGTGATGGGGCTTCCATTGTGCATGGTGCAGCGGATGCTGATCGAGGCGACCGGCTGGGCGCTGCCGGCGCTTCCAGAAACATGTGACGGCGCCCTGGGTTCGGCCTGTGCAGTGTCATTGGGCACTTTTGACCACGCTTCATCTTCGCACCAACCATTGAGACTTGTGGCACGGCTCCAGGCCCTGCCAGCTAAAGGCTGATGGTCCCTTCGCGTTCCCTTCCTTATTGGAGGCTGGCTGCGATCCTCCCCTTTCTGGCGGTGTTGGTGGCCTGCTCGGGCGCAGGGCAGGCGACGGGCACGCCGTTGCCCTCGCCCCAGGTCCTGGTGACTCCTGCTCCCGACCCCGAGTTGGCCGCAGGCACGTTCCTCGGTGCGTGGCAGCGCGGCGACTACGACGCGATGTATGCCGGCCTCTCCACGCTGAGCCGCGATGCCATGACGGTCGACGCCTTCCGCGAGCGCTACCAGGAGGTGGCCGCCGCGGCCACGCTCAGCGGGCTCGATTACCAGACCCACGGCGCGCGGGTCAGCACTCAGACGGCCGAGGTCAGCTTCAGCCTGACCCTGCATACGGCCGTTGTGGGCGACCTGGTGCGCCAAGTCTCCATGCCGTTGCGGCTGGAACAAGGCCAATGGAAGGTGGCCTGGGACGAGACCCTGATCCTGCCCGAACTCCGCGGCGGCAACTCGCTGTTGATGGAACAGACCATCCCGGCGCGCGGCAACATATATGACCGCAACGGCAAAGCCCTGGCCTACGAGACCGACTCGGCTTCGCTCGGCGTCATCCCGGGGCAGATCACCGATGAGGCTCGTCTCTTGGAGGAGCTCAGTTCGCTGCTCAACTTGCATCCGCAAGTGATCCGCTCGCTCTATGCCGACGCACCGCCCGATTGGTACGTGCCCGTGGGCATTGCCTCGCTCGACGAGGTTAAGAATCGCTACGAGGCGCTCACCACGCTGGGCGGTCTGGTGATGCGCACCTCACACTCGCGTTACTACTACGGCGGTGGCAGCGCTTCGCACGTGGTCGGCTTCATCTCGCAGGTGCCCGAGGAACAACTGCAGGCGTATCAGGCGCGCGGCTATCGCGGCGATGAGAAAGTGGGCGTGATGGGGGTCGAGGCCTGGGGCGAGCCGTTCCTGGCCGGCAAGCACGGCGGGCGGCTGCTGGTTGTGGCGCCGACGGGTCAGGTGGTGGCCACCCTGGCCGAAAGCCCGCTGCAACCCGCCGCCTCCATATACACCACCCTCGATCGAGACCTGCAAACCAAGGTCGAACGCTTCGGGCTGGGCGCACTCCCCGGCGCGATCGTCTTGCTCCAGCGCGATACCGGTGAAGTCCTGGCCATGGTCTCGAGCCCCGGCTTCGACAACAACCTGTTCGATCCAGGCAATTACAACAGCGAGTATCTTCTGCCACAGATCCTCAGCGACCCGCGCATCCCGCTGCTCAATCGCGCCACGCAGGGCCAATACCCGCTCGGCTCGGTTTTCAAGATCGTCACCCTGTCGGCGGCGCTCGAATCCGGGTACTACACACCGGATACAAGCTATCGCTGCACCGGCTACTTCCGCGAAATACCGGGAGTGGTTCTCACCGATTGGACAGTCTCGTGGGGGCGGCCGCCCCACGGGGTGATCGACCTGGTTCACGGGCTGATCCAATCCTGCGATCCGTTCTTCTGGCACATCGGGCTCGACCTGTACACCAAAGACCAATGGCTGGTGCCGAACATGGCCCGCGGCTTCGGGCTCGGCAAGGCCACCGGCCTCGAGGTGCTGCCGGAAGAGGCCGGGTTGATCCCTGACCCAGCCTGGAAGAAGGAAACGCTCGGCGAAGATTGGCTGGCCGGGGATGCGGTCAACTCGGCCATCGGCCAGGGGCGGGTGCTCGTCACGCCGCTGCAGGTCGCCGACTTCGTCGCAGCGGTTGGCAACGGCGGCACCTTGTATCGCCCTCAACTCATCCACCACATTCAACCGCCGATTGGCGACCCGCTCTACACCTTCACACCTGAGACGCGCGGTCAACTGCCGCTGAGTGCAGAAAACCTGGCCACGGTCCAGCAGGCCATGCAGGGCGTGGTCTCCGACGAGAACGGCACCGCCCGCTTCCGCTTCCTCGGTCTGGAGGTCAAGGTGGCCGGCAAGACCGGCACCGCAGAAGACCCGCGCGGCGCGCCGCATGCCTGGTTTACCGGGTACACCTACGACAACCGCCCCGACAAACCCGACGTCGCCATGGTGGTCATCGCCGAGAACCAGGGCGAGGGTTCACAGATCGCCGCCCCCATCTTCCGCCGCGTGCTGGAGATCTACTTCTTCGGCAAGCCGCTGACGAAGTACCCTTGGGAAGCGGAGATCGGCCTGACCGCAACGCCGACGGGCGGCCCCGGCGAGACCGTCACCCCCGAACCCTAAGCCGCGCTCGCCATCGGCCTCCACCGGCATGTCGACACCCACGCTGCACCCCGGACAAATCATCAAGGCCCAATCTGGATTCTTCACCGTGCAGTGGGCCGGCGGAATGACCATATGCCAGCTGCGCGGCAGGCTCAAACAACATCGCCGCGCGACCGATCTGGCGGCGGTGGGCGATCGCGTGCTGATCGACCTGGCCGAAGATGGCAGTGGACAAATCTGCCAGGTGCTCCCACGCGCGCGTGTTCTCTCTCGCCGCGCCCCGCGGGCCGATGACCGCCAGGCCTCGGTCGAGCAGGTGCTGGTGGCCAACCCCGATCAGGTGCTGTTCGTATTCGCCTGCGCACAGCCGGCGCCCCACCTGCGTATGCTCGACCGCTTTCTGGTGGCGGCCGAACGCACCAACCTGCCGGCCCGCATTTGCGCAAACAAGATCGACCTGGTCGGGCCGGCGGCCGCTCGAGCACTCTTCGATTTGTATCCACCTATCGGCTACGAGGTGCTCTACACATCCGCTGAGACCGGTGAGGGCGTCGCTGAATTGCGCGCCGCCCTGCAGGGGAAGCTTTCGGTTCTGTCCGGGCCGTCCGGAGTCGGCAAGACCAGCCTGCTCAATGCAGTGCAACCCGGGCTGGGGCTCAGCGTGCGCCGGGTCAGCCGTGCCACGAGCAAAGGCCGTCACACGACGGTCGTCCCGGAGATCCTGCCGCTTGCGCAGGGTGGGTTTGTGGCCGACACGCCGGGCGTGCGCGCGATGGGCTTGTGGGATATCGAACCCGAGGAACTCGACGCATACTTCCCCGAAATCCGCCCACTGGTGGACCAGTGCCAATTCAACGACTGCTCGCATCTCTCTGAACCGGGGTGTGCCGTGCGCCGGGCGGCCGAGAGCGGAGGCATCGATCCGCGCCGATACGATTCGTACGCCCGCCTGAGGCGCGGCGAGCGGTGAGGCCGCGGCGCGCCCTCCGAGCCTGGCGCGCTTGCCGGCCTGTAGCGCACGCCTTATACTCCTCGTGGCGCGCGGCACACGTGCGCCGCGTTTCCTTTTTTTTATGAAGCCTGCCACCCTTCGCTCTCACGCCATACGCCTCAGCCTGCAGCTCGTCGCCGCCCTTTGGCTCGGCGCGTGCTCCGCCTTGCCCGCGGTTCAAGTGACACCGCCCGCCAGCGGCACGGCTCCCGCCCCGGCTGTGCCCAGCCGGGCGTTCGACAACGGCCATCGCATCCAAGGCGCCTTCCTGACCGGGTTCGATTCCTCGGGCGGTCTCGCCTGGTTGGGGCAGCCCATCAGCCAGTTGATTCTCGACCACGACCTCGGCTGGGTGCTGCAAGTTTTCGAGTTGGGTGTGCTCGCCCAGGATCCCTCCGACGAGAGTGTCTTTCCACTGCGTGCCAACGTCATCCTCGGGCGGCAAACGGCGCCGGCCGCGGCCAGCCCAGACAGCGGCTGCACCTTCTTTGCGGAAACCGGTCACAACCTGTGCCACGGCCTGCGCCTGTTCTGGGAAACATCCGACCGCGCACGTCTCGGGCTGCCCATCTCCGAAGAGTGGGTTGAGAACGATGGCGGGCTCACCCAAGATTTCGAATTCGCGCGGCTGCATGCCGTCGGCGGCCAGGTCGCGCGCCAGCCCATTGGCGCCTCCTTCTTTGCCGCACGCGGGTACGATGCCGCACTCCTTGAACCGCCCGTCGCGTTCACACCCACCTCGCCGCCTCACGCCACGGCCAGCCTGGCGCCGTTGCACACGCTCACGGCCACCGCTCCGGCCATCGCCTCCACGCCGTCGCCCAACCCGCCCGGGGTGCCCGGCGCAACACCCACCGCACTGGTTTTCTCGAACGGTCTGGCCGTGGCAGGCGAGTTCCTCATTGCCTATCGGGCTGCAGGAGGCGAGGTGTGGCTCGGTTTGCCGCTCTCAGCCGCCTTCGTCGACCAGGACCTCGACCTCACGCTACAAGTTTTCGAATACGGCGCGCTGGCCATGGAACCCGAAGGCGACCACGCCTTCCTGGCCAGCATCACCACTCTGATGGGCCGCCAACAGCCGCCCGTGCCCGCCGTGAGCGACTCGGGCTGCGACTACTTTGAGGAGACCGGCCACAACGTGTGCTACCAGTTCCGCACGACGTATCGCGAGTTGGGGCGCGTGCGGCTGGGCTTCCCTCTCACCGAGGTGGAAATGGATGCCCGCGGCGTCCTCGGCCAGGATTTCGAATATGCCCGGCTCGAGTGGCTCAACGGCAAGGTCCACCGCGCGCCGATCGGGCGAGACTTCCTGCGCACGCGCAGCAGCGGGGCTTTCTCCGGCTCCTGAGCGGGGCGCACCCCGATCCCCCGACCATTCCACCCACTCACCAGGGTCGTCCGCGGCTTGGGCCTGCACTCGATCGAAGGTCGACCTGTGCCAATTGAAGGGCCAACGCGTCCGGCCGGGCATACCCGCTCCCCCCTCAGCCAAGGAGTTCTCGGCACGGCACCTCATAGACAGATGTACCATCGAGGGGGAGTTGCGCTGCGACCTCGAAAGGCGCCTCATCCGGTCAGAAAATGGCGTCTCCGACTTGACTCACCGCCGAGGTTGTGCTACGATTTTGAATGTGTGGGACGCGGTATTAGCTCGGAAGGCAGGACCGCCGCTCTAGCAACACTCGGAGCGGCATTTTCTGTTCCTCTCCACCGCTGGCTGCGCCCTAGGACCCACTTTTCTTTCCCGGCAACAGGAGGCACGGGCATGACTGAACGAATCGTCGGAACCGTCAAGTGGTTCAATGCCACCAAGGGCTATGGCTTCATTGCCCGCGAGGGTGGCGAGGATGTCTTCGTCCACTTCTCGGCCATTCAAATGGATGGCTACAAGAAGTTGGAGGAAGGCCAGCAGGTGGAGTTCTCGATTGAGAACGGCCCCAAGGGATTGCAGGCAGCGAACGTCATTCCCGTCCGCTAGGCAACCGAACGCATTCCCAGAACCAAAAACGGCCCGTCCAATTGGACGGGCCGTTGAGTTAACTTCTCACGGTCAGGCGCCGCTGCGGATCCGTGCGCCAAATTGCTCCTCAAGCGCGTGGATGATGCCCAGCCGAAGCTGAGCCACCTCGCCGTCGGTCAGCGTGCGGTCCTCGGCCTGATAGGTGAGGGAGAAGGCCAGGCTCTTCTTGCCTTCGCCGGCTTGCGCTCCGCGATAGACATCGAACAGTCGCACCTCGCGCAGCAGCGGCCCGCCCGCCGTGTGCATCACTTCCATCACACGCCCGGCCGGCACCTCCTCGGCGACGATCAAAGCCACGTCCTCCAACACCGGCGGGACGCCCGGGATGGCAGTCACGGTGAAGCGCGGGGGGATGCCGTCGAGCAGCGCCTGCAAATCGAGGTCAGCCGCCAGCACCGGCTGGGCGAAACCGAAGCGCTGCGCCACCACCGGATGCAGCTCGCCCAGCACGCCCATCGCGCGCCCCCCGGCCGAGAGGCTAGCGCATTTCCCCGGATGGAATGACGGGTGAGGTGTCTCGGCCAGGGTCGTTTCTCCCACATGCAGTCCTTGGGTCAACACCTCGAGAATGCCCTTCAGGTCGTAGAAGTCCATGGGCGCCGCCGCCGGGCTCGACCAGTGCGCGGGCTCGCGCAGACCACTGAGCACGATGGCTAGGCGCAGCGGCTCCTCGGGCAAGCCCTCGCCCGTGGGATGGAACTCGGGGCCGATCTCGAAGGCCGCCACGCGCGGCCGCTGCCCCGCCTGCCGCGCGGCCACTTCCATCACACTTGAGAGCAACGACCGCCGCAGCACACTGCGGTCCGGGCCAATGGGGTTGGC